>Ga0154609_1079_pt2 | contig 13056 bp, 8 predicted proteins | sample Rifle2008BG13ft_FD_116038 | JGI IMG/M metagenome (GOLD analysis project Ga0154609, IMG submission 116038) | Ignavibacteria bacterium RBG_13_36_8 | reverse complement strand
ACACTCAATGCCGGATTGTTCAGTCGGTTCATCCTGCGTTCGGACATAACACTCACTATTGTCACTGCCGCACCAACCATATCCATCGGTAAAGATACCGGAGTACCCTGGAAGTTTGCGCCGGTCAATGTAATTTTGTCTTCTGGAATAAAAATCGGATTATCTCCAACTCCGTTTAATTCAATTTCAACCTGTTCTTTTGCGAAAGCTAATGTATCATGAGCAGCGCCGATAACCTGCGGAGTTGAACGCATTGAATAAGCATCCTGCACTTTGATTTTTAATTTCCCTGTCTGAAGATCGCTTCCTTCGATGCATCTCATGATTGATTTTGCACATCTTACCGCCCCTTTGAAGCCACGCAGTTTGTGTAAACGTACATCATACGGTTTAAGATTTGCAAGTAAAGCTTCCAACGACATTGAAGCTGCGATCTCTGCCTGCTTCAACCATCGCGCCGTATCGTAAAGAAATATTGCGCTCATTGCGGTTAGTACATTCGATCCGTTGATTGTTGCGAGCCCGTCGCGCGCCTGCAGACCAGGTACTTTTATTCCTGCCCGGTCGAGAGCTTCTTTCCCTTCATACAATTTGCCCTCGTAGTAGGCATGTCCTTCTCCCATCATTAATAATGCAATTTGAGACATGGGCGCTAAATCACCACAAGCTCCTACGGACCCTTTCTGGCAAACTTGAGGAGTCACACCTTTGTTCAACATATCAACTAAAGTTTGGGTTATTTCAGGTCGGCATCCTGAATTTCCGTGGGCGTGTACGTTTATTCGGCCTGCCATGGCACCGCGGACCCATTCAATCGGCATTGGTTCGCCTATGCCTGCGGCGTGGTTGTAAATCAAATACTTTTGGAAATCTTTTACTTGTTCGTCGTTTAATACGACTTCGGAAAACTCACCGATACCTGTGTTTACACCATACATAATTTCTCTTGCCTTAATCTTCTCTTCCAGCATTGCGCGGCATTTTTTAATTCTTTCGAGAGCTTCGGTGTGTAATTCTACTTTTTCGTTGTGACGTGCTATCTGCACCAGTTTCTCTACGGTTAAACTGTATCCGTCCAGTACAATTGGCATAATGAAATCTCCTAAATATGGAATTTTATACATGGAAAATTAGTGATTACGGATGAGAAAATTGAGGGAAAATTCATAACTTACAGCACTTTCTTTCGTCTCAATTTCTAAAATGAACAGGAGCGGGTTGATGGATCTTTACATAATAGTATTTATTCTTGTGACGGTTTTAATACTTTTAGCTCTCGGGGGCTTCTTCTTTTTTATACAATGGCTGGATAAAAAGATAGATAAAAAAGACAGACTTGGTCAAACGAAACGAAAGGATTGAAAATAATTTTTGAACATTAAATGTATTTTTAGCAAGTCAAATCTTTGGAGTTATAAATGAACAGAATAACTTGTATTGTAATCATTATAATTTTGTTCACTTCTTTGGTATGGAGTCAGCAATCTGGCAAAACCACCAAATGGGAACAAGTAAAATTTTTAGTAGGTGAATGGACCGGTGAAGGGGGAGGGCAGCCGGGAGTAGCAGCAGGAGGATCTTCATTCACTTCCGATTTGGATGATCATATAATCGTTAGAAAGAATTTTGCAGAATATCCCGCTAAAAACGGTCGTCCGGCATTCAGGCATGAAGATTTGATGATTATTTATAGCAATCCGGACGGAACGGTAAAAGCAGTCTATTTTGATAATGAAAATCATGTTATTAATTATGATGTGGATATTCCGGACGATGGTTCGTCAATTGTTTTCTTGAGTGAATCTGCTGAAGGAATGCCTCTGTTTAGAATGACATACAATATAGTAAGCGAGGATAAAGTAACATTAAGTTTTGAGATTGCACCGAGCGGGAAGATTAATGATCTTTCAAAGTATATTGAATCAAGTATGGTAAGGTCGAAATAGTAAATTTTTAAGAACTCGTAGTTTGATTGCGGAGACGGGTGCATAATGTGGCGTTGGAGAGCAGTGGGCAATTATTAATTTTTTATTTATCATCTATCAACTTTTTTATTTTGTTAATATTAACCGCACTCGATCTGATCTTTAGCTTAACATCTTGATCATTGTAATCTGCGTTAAGCACCTCTGCTAATCCGTAGATTTGAGAAATTACTTTTGTGTCTTCATGGTTCAGCGTTATAGTCAAATCCGTAAAACTGTTTTCATATAATTTGAGAAGCCGCTCTTTTAACTCGTTGATATTAATACCGCGTAAAGAAGAGATTAAAATGCTGTCTTTGAACTTGTTTGAAACGTATTTCATTTTATTGTTATCATTTAAGGCATCGACTTTGTTGAATATTTTTATTCGAGTTTTTGATCCACAGTTCAACTCTTTTAAAGTCTCTTCAACAATCTTGATATGATCTTCAAAAAACGGATGCGAGACATCGATTACATGAAGAATAATATCCGCATCGCGTACAACGTTGAGAGTGCTTTTAAATGAAGCGACAAGATGATGCGGCAGTTTGCGGATGAAACCGACTGTGTCGCTCATTAAAATAAATTTATTTTTTTCCAGTTCTAGTGACCGGGTTGTTGAATCGAGTGTGGCAAAAAGTTTATCCTCGGTTAATACACCGGCGTCTGTTAATCTGTTTAAAAGTGTGGATTTACCCGCATTGGTATAACCTACCAGTGTAGCGGTGATAAATTCTTTTCGTTTGAGGCTCTTTGTAAAAGTCTGAGACTCAATCTTTGACAATTTTTCTTTTAACTTGCTGATGCGGGTCCGAATTATTCTTCTATCGGTTTCTATCTGTGTTTCACCGGGTCCTTTTGTTCCGATGCCGCCGTATTGCTTTGAGAGGTGAGTCCAGGCACGTGTTAAACGGCTTAAGGTATATTGAAGCTGTGCTAGTTCAACTTGCGTTTTTGCTTCGTTGGTTCTGGCATGAGATGCGAAGATATCGAGTATCAAACCGCTGCGGTCGATTATCTTTCTATTGATTAATTTTTCTAGATTCCTAACCTGTGTTGGATTGAGGTCATCATCAAATATTACAAGGTTGATATTATTGAATTCAACCAGCTGGGCGATTTCTTCCGCCTTTCCTTTACCGATGAAATATGCCGGATCAATAGAGCTTTTTTCCTGGACTATTTTAATGACGGTTTCGGCTCCCGCTGTATCGGCAAGAAGTACCAGCTCATCAATATGCTCTTCGATGATTTCCTTTGAAACATCTCTTGTTTTTACGGTAACAAGAATAGCTCTTTCAGTTGTCTTTTGTTCTGTTTCTATCATTGAATGATAATGAAAGTAATATCTTTTTGTAAAAATAGGTCAGTTGTAATTGCACATCAACCATTGGGAGAATATTATTTAAGAATTTTTATTTAACCCAACAATATCTTTTTTTGCACTTCGTGATATTGTCATTTCAATTAAAGCCAGTATAAAAGCTATGATTATGAACGATTGCCACAATTCGGTTCCATAACGGGATTGTTTGATTGAAGCGGTGAAATCCTCGTCCGGATTAATATTGAATACGTTCCCTTTGTAATTAATATTAGTTAGGTAATCATTAAATTCTCCGGGGGAAAGATAATCCATAATTGATTCTCTCGGATCGGTGTTTACTTCGGCATAATCGAGCAGTTTATCCCCGGCATAAAAAGTATATATACCGGTTAAATCGGTATTGCTGTATTTAAAGAATTTTTTATTCCCAAAATCTTTCGAAGAACTATAATCAGTTGTACTGTCTGGTCTGTTGGTTATAATTTGAAGTGCCGTTCCTTTTGAGATGTCGACAAATATATCGTCTCCCGCAAATATGGATTCTGTGTTTCTTGTTTGATTCACTAGGTAACGAACAGATTTATTTATCAAAGGTGCGAAAATTCCCTTTAATGAGAAATCGCTCCATGTTAGGATAGGCGCAGCATTATACAGTAGAACTTTTCCTTTGCCGATTTGATATTCGCTTAAAAAGGGAGAACCGTCCAACAGAGAAATAATATTTTTACCTAAACCCGTAGTAGTAATTTTGAAGTAGCGGAAAATTTTAGGTGACTCGATTAGTCTCTTTTCGTCTTCTATAAATAGATTTGAAAATAATGGGTGGTCAAAATCTATTTTATCGAACAGTGATACAGTTATCATTTTATTATTGTCTGAGATTAAACTTTCCGGCTTAGGCAAGTTTAAGTTAGTCAGAACGCTTTTAAATTCCTCTAATGAAGATTTACTCCCTGGTGTCAATATGATTTCACCGCCATCGTAGATGTATTGTCTCAAGTTTTCCAATCCGGCAGTAAAGTCGGCGCCGATAATAAAGACGCAGTCATATTTGTGTAAGTCGGTTGATTGAATTTGATCGGTGGAACGATTGGTAATATTGATGCTGTTAGTCAGGTCGTTTGTGGCGAGTGCCGCATTTATGTAGTAAGCGTCTGATATATTATCCGTAAAGATAGCTAAAGATATTTGTGCTGGAATGTAGATGCTTATGAATCTTGAATTATCCTGAATGATGTCGTCGTTTTCAAGTTCAACAGAAATTTTTACAAGTCCCGATTCTTTTAATGTGGCTTCGAAGGTAATTTGTTTTGTCGCACCGGTTTTTAAAGTAACGGTTTGCTGTGCTTCTCTTTTATCGTTTATGAATAATGAGACGATTCGATTTTTTACTTCTCTGTTGAAATAATTTGTTATTGTAGCAGTAAAACCGCTTGATTTGTTGATTTCGAAAATCTGGTTATTAACTTCAAAGTCGGTGATAGCGAGATTTGTCGGTTCTTTAGATATTATGTTAATTTGATATAACTTGGTGTCTGAGGGGAAAATGACAGCTGATGCTATTGAAATATACGGATCGTTAACAATCCTGCTTTTCTGAAAATCGGAAAGAATATAGATTTCTTTGTTTGGATTTGCTGCCGAAGCGATAATTTGTCCCGCTTCAATCATTGCTTCATGTAAAGTTCTGCTGATGTAAGACGGATTGATATCATCTATCGTTTTAAGGAATTGAGTTTTATCGTCGGTGAATTGAAAATAATTTTTTCCGACACCACTTATTGATATTACGGCAAATTCATCCCCCGTTTGAGATTCATCCAGAATTTCTTTTATGATTTGCTTCGCTTGGTTTAGGTATGATCCCTTATCGGTTACTGCCGACATACTGAAAGTATTATCTAAGATAAAAACTGTTGAGCTTTTTGCAGCAGAAGCTGTTCCCAAAAGAGAAACATTTTGTAAAGTCGGACGTGCAAAAGCCGTAACTATGAAAAGTATAATTAACGTTCTTAGTGCGAGCAAAAGCCATTGTTTTAGTTTGACTCGTCTGATTTTACTTTGCTGGAGCTCTTTTAAAAAAGCAATTGTGCTGAACTCAATTTTTTTCAACTTTTTCAGATTAAGGAGATGTATGATTACTGGGATTGATGCGGCAATTAGTCCGAATAGAATGGTTGGATTTAAAAAAGTCATTAATTTTAAGCTCTTTTATAGAGTGACAATCGATAGATTATTTCAGTAATGAATTTTTATAAAGCTCGATCAATTTATCGGTGTAAATATTAATGTCAAATTTCTCAAGCGCTCTGTTTCTTCCGGCATGGCTAAGGTTATCTCTCAAATCCTTTGAGTTTATTAATTGTTCCAGCTTTAATGTGAGGTCTTCGGCATTTCGGTTTTGGAAAAATAAAGAAGTCTTTCCGTCGATAGCAATGTCTAAAACACCATCGGTGTTGGAACATACAGTCGGTTTTGCCATCGCCATTGCTTCGACCAACGCTAAACCGAAAGCCTCGGCATGTGACGGAAAAACAAAAATATCCATCCCGGCAATTACATTGGGAGTATCAGATCTGTACCCGGTAAAAATGATTTTATTTTGATGATCATTTTCGGCGGCTAATTTTTTTATATTTTGTGCATATTTATCTTCTCCGTGGCTTGGTTCGCCGACTATCATAAAGCGGAGGTTGGAATATTTATTCGATAATTCCTTTGCAGCGTAAATAAATTCTTCATGTCCCTTGCCGGGAGTGAATCGTGCCATCATACCGATCAAAATTTTGCCATCACCGATATTGAACTCATCGCGTACGGACTTGTATGAATATTCTTTGGGATTAAATTTCTCCATGTCGATTCCATTGTGCAGCAATACAACTCTTTTTTTATCTAACGGTGTAGTTTCTAACAAATTTTTTGTGATTACCTCGCTGATTGCAAGGGCAAATGTAATTCTATTATATATAAACCTGTGGAGGAAATCCTTTTTAATGATAAATGAGCCTACCTGTTTTGATAGAAATAACCGCGTGTCCAAACCCGCTGTTTTCAAAGCCGGAACTACTGTCCATAGGTCCCTGGAAGCCTGAGTATGAATTATATTATACTTATTTTTTTTCAACAGCTCGGTGAGTTTGAAAATTTGAAAAGGATGAAAATTACCCCCCACTTTCAGAGTATTGCACACCAAGCTGTATTTTTGAGCTTCTTGATGTATTTTTGATTCCGGGTAACATAAAAGTTCGGCTGTGATATTTTTGTTCTGTAATTGACGAATGGAAGTGAGCGTGTACATTTCCAATCCGCCCCAGCTTTTTGAAAAACATGTATGAAGAACTTTCATTGGTAAACTTTTTTGATTGTGGCTCCGTTAAAATAATGTGTTAATATCTCATCGAATGAATAACCAAAGTAACTCATAACTGCAGCTCCGATTTGACAGAGCCCGACTCCGTGTCCCCAGCCCGCCCCCAGTAAAATAAACTTCTGCGGTATTTCCTTAGTTGTTTTCATTTTTTCAACGATAAATGCAGAACTATACAAATGCGATTTTGAAAGAACCCTTCTTATCTCCAACTCCTTTCCGATAATCATACTTTTATTTGAACCGAGTATTTTTAATTTGATCATTCTACCCGAGAAACCTCTTTCAACCGGAATTAGATCGATAATATCTCCAAATTCTTGACCGCTTTTCTCTTCTATGATATTTTGTAATTCATCTTGTGTGTATTCAACTTTCCATCTAAAAAAATCGGTTGTTGTCTGGTCGTAATTCAATAAGATATTTGAGAGTAACTTTTTGTTCGCAATGTTGCAGAAGACTTTTGGTTTGCCCCTTATCCATTTTTCGGCGGCGGAATCATTTTTTAAATCTGTATTATAATCGTCAGGTTCAAACCTAAAGTCATATGTGCTTTTAAGATAATCACGTGGCACCGGTTCCCAAACATTTTCATAAGATTCGGTTATACCGCCGCAGCATTTGCTGTAACGGGCGTTGCAGGTTTTGTTTCCGTAAAATAAAACCAAACCCCTTGTTTCTTCAATTGCCCGTCTGGCCGTATCGGTAAGAATTTTTGTAATTCCCTGGTATCTCTGGCAATGATCGTCGGCGCAAACATCATATCTCAAATGATCTTCCCTGTCGTACCATTTAATTATTTCATTTTCGTTTTGATAATTCGTTGATTCGTGGTGGTGACGCGAAGTTTTGTTTTTTCTGTTCTCGATTTGAGTGATTAACCAGCTTCTTGAAATGATCGCGTGGGCTTTTAGAAATTCTAAAGAACTTTTAGAACTCATTTCGGAAGATATAACACTGACAAGATAATCTTCTGCAGAGAGAATATTTACGGCGACGAGTAATTTTTTCTCTATTATGAATTTTAACGAATCGGTGAAACGTTGATTTTCTTTTCTCTGCCAATGAAAATCTTTACCAATTATTACATCATGAATAATGAAGGAATCGGATTTTAAATCCACTGATTTTATTGTGACTTCATTTTCGAAGGTAAGAGTTTTATCACCGCAGCTAATCGTGATGATTTTTCCATTGCATTCTGCTCGGCACTTTCCGACAAAACGCAGCTGGCTGTTTCCAATACGATAATTCCCATATAATACGAAATAGATTGTCTCGGCGGATAATATGGCAACGCTTAACTTTGGCTCTGTCATGTTATTACGGGAAAAAGTTGGTTGTTTAAATTTTTAGTGTAATAATATACTGATATATGATAAAAAGCGATAGTTATGAGCTAGAATTAGCCATTTCTGATGATTTTATTAAAACAAATTTAAAAGCATCAAATTTTTATTTATATTATTTTATAAACGAATATTTAATTAATTATAATTCAAGAGATTAATTATGAACAACATCATTAAGAAAGCTGTATTCATCGGTGCTTTTTTATTAGTGTTTAAGGGATTTGTTCTTCCTCAGTCAAACTCATCGCTCGCATTTTCCGAGGTGATGTTCAAACCATCTGCCTCCAATTCGGAATTCATAGAAATTTACAATTGCTCCGAAACGGAAACAATTAATCTTAATGCCTATTCATTTAAATATCATACTTCTGCAAAAGAATCGTTTGTCTCCGTGACAGGTGGATTTGATTTACTACCTGGAGGCTTTGCGATTATTTTTGAAGCAGATTATGATTTTGTGAATGGTATTTATAAAAACAGAATTCCCGATGGAACCTTGATTTTAAAATTAAAGGACGATGCCTTCGGTAGTTCGGGTATGTCTAACTCAAGTGATAGAAAAGTAACACTACTAAATTCATTTAATCAAATTGTTAGTGAATACTTATATACAGCCGATAACGATTACGGGATCTCTGAAGAAAAAATTATTCTTTGTGATGGAGACAGTACAGATAATTGGGGAAATTCGCAACTAGTAGATGGCACACCTGGTTTTAAAAATTCCATTTCACCGAAAGAATATGATGCTGCCATAGTTGGGTTCTGGACAGACGAAAGTTATGGAATAATAGGTGCGTCGATCTCTTTGCATTTAGTTGTAAAAAATGAAGCGATAAAATCGATCGATTCGTTGGGCATTAAAATTTTTCGTGATATTAATAATGATTTGGTTGGGGATCTGTCTGAAAAGATTTATGAAATCAGCGAACAAAATATATTGGCTGGAGATAGTGTCAAAGTAGATTTGATCACAAATAATTTTTCGGAGGGGAATAATAAATTCATAGCAGTTATTAATTATTCGAAAGATGAATTCTTACAAAATAATACGGTTTATTTAAATTTTACCGGGGTGGTTTTGAATGAAGCGAGGAATGATCTGATAATAAACGAGATAATGTATCTGCCTGGAGATGGAGAATGTGAATGGATAGAGTTATATAACAAAAGTGAAAAGAATATTCAGTTTCTCGGTTATCAGCTTGCGGATAATTCTTCGAAGGTTAGAATAAATTATGATTCAGTGATAATACCTCCTGGCGATTTTCTCATTATATCGAAAGACAGTTCAATCTTTAGAAAATATAATATAGTGTCCACCACAATAGTTACATCATTCCCCGCATTAAATAATTCCGGCGATAAAATTATTTTACTAGACTCCCTTGATAGAATTATCGATTCGCTAGAATATACGTCAGATTGGGGAGGTGAAACGGGGAAATCATTAGAACGTATCGATCCAATGTTAAATTCAATCAATCCGGCGAATTGGGGTTTGTGCAAAAATGCTGATGGTGCAACACCCGGAAATATTAATTCGCTGACACAAAAACATTTCGATGTTATTGTTAAGGAGATTATAATAAATCCGGTTTATCCGATGGTCGGTGATGATGTTAGTGTGAGTGCGATGGTGAAAAACATTGGTAAAAATGATGTTGAGGTACTCATTGAATTGTTTAACGATGAAAACACGTATTATGATTTATTAGATAGGTCTTTTCAAATTCACATAGGAGCCGGCGATTCTGTTCTTTATAATTTCAATTATATTTTTGAAAATATATTTGATACACAAAATATTATTGTGCGCGCATCGGCATCGGTCGATCAAGATACATCGAATAACTATTTGAATTACGTGATTAGAACGGGGTATCCGTCGCAGACTATTTTAATAAATGAAATTATGTATAATCCGGCTAATGAAGAACCGGAGTGGGTCGAATTCTATAATAATTCAAATTACAATATAGATTTGAACGGATGGCAAATATCAGATGTCTTTACAACTCCTGTGTCAAGTATTTTATCAACCAACACACAATCTTTTGACCCTCATTCTTACATGATAGTTTCAAAGGACTCTTCAATCTATAATTATCATAGAGTTATTTCCGGTTCTGTAGTAATTCAAAGTTTTGCGAACTTGAATAATGATGAAGATGGAATCGTGTTGAGAGATTTTCGGGGATTGACGGTCGACTCAGTACATTACACACCTACATGGGCAGGAATGAAAGGATATTCTTTTGAAAGAAAAACATTCGAAGCACCATCAACCGAATTATTCAATTGGGGGAGATCGATAGACATTGAGCAAAGCACACCAGGCAGAATTAACAGTATTACACCTAAAGATTATGATTTAGCGGTTACCGCTATTTATATCTCACCCAGGTTTCCGGTTATAAACGACGATGTTAACATAAATGTGCAGATAAAAAATCTTGGTACTAAAAATGCGATTGACTTTACTGTGAAAATTTATCGTCGGTTCGATGATGTTGATCTGGTGTTGAAAGAATCAAATGAATTGCTTCTAGCCCCGGGGGATTCGGTATTAATCTGCACAGAACAGCCGCTTGTGTTGGAATGTGAAATGTTTATTTATGCCGATGTAGAATTTCATGACGATATGAATACATTGAATAATTATGCCGAGAAGACAATTTTCCCGGGCTATCATCAAAATATTGTTTTGATTAATGAGGTGATGTATCAGCCGGACGATGGAGAGCCGGAGTGGATAGAGTTCGTAAATAATTCCGATGAAATTGTTAATCTTAAGAACTGGGCCATTAGTGATGTGCTGACAATTCCGACAAAAAGTGTTATAACATACGATGATCACTTGCTGAATCCAGGTGAATATCTTGTAATTACTTCTGATTCTACATTTCATCCCGAAACATTAAATGAAGCATGTCATATCTTTGAAGCAGCTTTTGGTAATTTAAGTAATAGTAAGGACGGAGTAATTTTATATGATTTTCGGGAAGCGGTCATTGATAGTCTGTTTTACAATAACTCATGGGGAAATGAAAAAGGAAAATCGCTTGAAAGGTTGTCGTTAAACCGTAGCACGAACGATCTGTCGAATTGGGCATTATCATTAAGTTTGGTAGGAAACACTTTGGGAGAAATTAACTCGGTCACACTAATTCCTCAATATAATTTCAACGATCTTGTGGTAAATGAGATTTTATACGATCCGGCTGCTGATAATTCCGAGTTTATAGAGTTCTTCAATAAAAGTGATAATTATGTTCAACTTGGAGGGTGGAGATTCAGTGATGAATCCGGAAATCAAATTAAACTGCAGAACAATAGTTGTATACTGCCTCCTAATTGTTACTTTGTAATTGCGGCAGATTCTGCGGTTTTTAAAAATTATACATGGCTTGATAATGAAGACAATATAGGAATAATTAGTTCATCAAGTTTGAATCTATCAAATTCGGGGGATCGTATTATTCTCAAAGATATTTGGGGAAACTTAATTGATTCGGTTAACTATAGTGAAGGTTGGCACAACGGTAATATACTTACTTTAAAAAATAAATCGCTCGAAAGAATCAATCCTTTTTTATTAACCAACGATTCGTCGAACTGGAGTACATCCGTAAGCGAAGAAGGTGCAACACCTGCATTAAGAAATTCGGTCTTTACCGATCGGATAACCGGCGAGGCAAAAGTCTCGGTCAGTCCGAATCCCTTTTCACCTGATAACGATGGCTATGAGGATTTCACAATCATTAGCTACTCACTTACGCAACCTATTGCTCAAATAAGAATAAAAGTTTTCGACAGCAAGGGTCGTTTGGTTAGAACGGTCTTAAATAATCATCCAATCGGTTCGACAGGTTCCGTTATTTTCGACGGTTTGGGTGATAATGGTCGACCTCTCAAAATAGGCATTTATATTTTATTTATTGAGGCGATTAATTCATCCTCCGGTGTTGTGGATACTATGAAAGAAGTCGTTGTGGTTGCTAGGAAGCTGTGAATTTACCACTCGCAATTGCAAGTATGTTAATTATTAGGGATTAGGTGCCGAATCGTTTTTCTTTCTTCCGATAATTATCATATCGTTTTCTCAATGTTTAGACCGATTGCCGATTTTCAGTTAGACAGAAAGTACCTTTATGTATAGTACCGTTAAAAAGTATGGGCATAAATTTGGATTGATAATTAATGTGTATTTATTGATTTTTTCAAGTCTTTAGAAGGGGGAAAATGATTCCAAAGTATCTGTCGGTTAGAAATTAGGTCGAATACTGCAAGGAATTAGTTGGTGTTACTTAAGAAGTAGTATGGTACATTAGAATCAAGAATTGTGGACTATAGCAGTGATGTCCTGAAATTAAACCGGAATATTTATAACGAAAGAAAATACTTATTCCCCCCTTCGTTTTACTCCTATTATATGGTGGCTCACTCCTAATTTGGTATTGGGAGTGAGTCCTTTTTATCCGCACAGATAACTCCAATTTACAGTGTTGTCTTTATTTTATTTCTGTTATATCTTACTTATGTAATTAGCTTTGTACAAAAAAGTTAAAGGTTGGGTCTGTATCGTTTATGAAAGAAACATGGTCAAATATCTGGAAGTCGAAAGAGTTTAGAATAAAACTCTTTGCAACAATAATAATATTAGCGGTAGTACTTTTTTTACTCACCAGTTTTTTACAATTCAACGAAACGCGCCGTGGTACCACAATAAACGATCCAATACTGAATTTGTTTTCTCCGATCGACGTAACATGGATTACATTTTCCTTGATTTATGCTGCACTCATTATTGGACTAGTGCATCTCTCAACAAATCCTGAAAACCTGCTCATCGCTTTTCAAGCATACATAATAATGATTCTCTTTAGGATTGCCGCTATGTACTCGCTTCCGTTGGAACCTCCTTCTTCAATGATAGCTTTGAAAGATCCATTCGTTGAGTTTTTCGGCTCCGGGAATGTATTAACAAAGGATTTATTTTTCTCGGGACACACCTCAACTTTGTTTTTGCTTTTTTTA
>Ga0154609_1025_pt4 | contig 13201 bp, 10 predicted proteins | sample Rifle2008BG13ft_FD_116038 | JGI IMG/M metagenome (GOLD analysis project Ga0154609, IMG submission 116038) | Ignavibacteria bacterium RBG_13_36_8 | reverse complement strand
TCTGACAATTTTTTTATCAATCCGGCTTTCGCTTCTGAGGAAAGTTTGTTTTCGAAATAAAGATCGATTGCTTCGCGGTAAGCTGCGACTACTTTTGCAATGTATTCGGGACTTCTTTTCCTCCCCTCAATTTTGAAAGCATCGATGCCCGCCCCAATTAATTTATCAATAAAATCGATTGTGCATAAATCGGTCGGGGAGAGTACGTAGCTCTCGCCGATAATCAGCGAATGCTTTTCTTCTATATCTACAATTGAGTACTCTCTTCTGCACGGTTGCAGACATTCCCCTCTGTTGGCGCTTTTACCGAAAACCTCATGACTTAATAGACATCGGCCGCTTTCTGCGATACACATTGCACCGTGTATGAAGGTCTCTATTTCTATGTTTGTATTTTTTTTGATCTCGATTATCTGTTCCAGAGTACATTCACGTGCTAAGACAATTCTTTTTGCACCGAGTTTTTTATAAAAACCAGCGGCATGGGAATTGGAGATCGAAGCTTGTGTGCTTACACAAAACGGGAGGTTGTATTCGACACATTTTTTAATAACAGACATATCCCAGCAGATTATCATATCTATACCGACCTCTTTTGCCGAAGTTATTATATTCTTGAGTTCATCAAGTTCGTGTTCATATACTATTGTATTTAATGTCAGATGAGTTGAAACATTATTCTTTTTGCATATATTAACTATTTCCGGCAGTTCAACGAGTTTGAAATTCTCAGCTTTCGCTCTCATGTTTAATTTATCTATTCCGAAGTAAACAGCATTCGCTCCCGATTTGATAGCAGCCGTAAGCATTTTCCAGTCACCGGCGGGTGCTGCTAATTCCGGTTTTTTGTTCTTACTCATTTCTTTCCCTATTTTTAGAGATAAAATAAACAACTAATACATAAAATGTCATCAGCATTCACTACATATACGGGTCATTCGATACTACTACAAAGGATGCTTTAAATTCATCTGACGACACCTTTTTATTTTTAGGTTTTTCTTATATTATTTTATTATGATATTTTTGTTAACTTACTAACGCATAACTTTTCTTCGGCTTGGGATGAGTAGTAATATTAAACACTTGAAAGAATTGCTTGATCATATTAATGCAATCGTATTGGTTACGGATTGTGACGGTAAAGTACTGCATGCAAACAAATTGTTTTTAACTGCCTTTAAACTTTCACAAAAAGAGCTAAGCGGTAAGTTTTATGATAAATTTGTTTTATATGATGCGAAAAATAATCCGCTAAATGCTGATAGATATCCTTTCGTAATCGCAGCAGCGAAAAAGGAATCTATTACTAATGACAAGTGTAAATACATTTATAAAACCGGGGAATTCAAATGGTTCAGTATTAATTCCATTGTTACCTATAATAACAACAAGCAAGTAGATTCGGTAGTAAATACTTTTTGGGATATTACAGAGAGGATGGAAGTAGAGCAGTATCTTAATGAGACATTAGAAAATATAGGATCTGTGTTGTTTTCAACAAATGCCGATGGAACCGAATATCTTTTTATTTCGGACACGGTTGAGCATATTTTTGGTTATTCTCCTAAACAAATATATGAGAAGAGATTCACCATTTTGAAGACGATTAATCAAGCACATTTTGCTGATTATAAGGCTTTTATACGAAAATTAAAGGAAGGCAAAGAAGCTGTTGTTGAGTATCAGATAACCGATAGATTCGGTAAGTTTAGGATGATCCGACATTATGGATTTCCTATTGTTGAAAAGGACGAAGTAAAACGAGTAGTGGGTATTATACAAGATATAACGGGCGAAAACAAAGTCCGCAATGAACTTGAAAGATCCGAAGAAAAATTAAAAATGCTGGTTGAAACAGCCGGCGATTTGATCTTTATATTAAATAATGTCGGCCATTTTATCTTGGTAAATAAAAACGGTGCCGGATCTTTGGGATATAAACCCGAGGAAATGATTGGGAAACACTTTTTCGAATTTATTGATGAAAGCAATAAAGATGAAATTGCACGGGAATTTGAAAAGATTTTAAATACCGATGGCATTAATTCTTTTGAGACTTTATTTCTCGACAAAGAGGGGAATGAAATTGTTTTTGAAATACAAGCTAGGTCGACTAAAAATAACGGCGATGTATCCGGCCTTTTGAGTATCGGGCGAAATATTACTGGTCGCAAGAAGGATGAAGAGAAGTTGATAGAGCTTAATACCAAATTGGTTGAAGCCAACAGAATAATATCAATAGAACGGGAAAGAGCAAAACATCAAATAACCGTACTTGAAGAAGTAAATAAACTGAAAAGCCAGTTCGTATCAAATGTATCTCATGAACTGAGAACACCTCTTGCGTCGATTGTCGGATTTGCCGAAACCATTTCATCCGATACTGATCTTCCTCGGGAGATGGTTCTGGAGTTCAGTAAAATAATCCTGACCGAAGGGAAAAGATTGGCGAAGCTTATAAACGATATTTTGGATTTTTCGAAATTAGAAGTGGGAGAAGAGGAACTTAAAAAGACGGATTTCGATTTAATAGAATTATCCAACGGTCTTGTAAGAAGTTATTCTCTTCAAGCGGAGGAAAAGGGATTAGAAATAGAAAACAAACTGCCGCAAGCGGAGATAGTCATCAATGCGGACAAGGATAGAATCGCCAACGCTATTGGGCATCTTTTATCTAATGCTATTAAGTTTACAGAGGAAGGCGGGAAAATTACCGTTATAATTCAAGATTTTTTAAAAGAGGTAGAGATCATTATTAGCGATACCGGTATTGGTATATCTGAAAAAGCTATTCCAAATTTATTTCAGAAATTCGGCAAAGTGGATAGACCAGGTGCTCAAGCACCCGGGGCGGGTTTTGGTTTGGTCACCGTTAAAAAAATTGTTGATTTACACAAGGGGGTTATCCAACTTAAAAGCGGGGTGGATAAAGGAAGTACTTTCATTATACGTTTACCTAAAAAATAGTTAAGAGGTACAATTTGGAAAAATTAATATTCATTGTAGACGATGAAGAGTCTATATTAAAGATGCTTACACACTGGGTAAAGAACCAGTGGAATTATAAGGTAAAAACTTTTGTAAACGGTACGGATGCCGTCGAATCCATCGCCGAAGAACCCGACCTTGTATTGCTTGATATTATGCTTCCCGATATAAACGGTAATGAGGTTTTGAAAAAAATTAAGCAAACAAATAAAAATTTACCGGTAATAATGCTTTCAGCGCAAGGGAGTGTTGAGGTTGCTATAGAATCGATCAGGTTGGGAGCTTACGATTACTTTCCGAAACCGATAGATAAAAATCGTTTGGAGCAAGCAATAAGAAACGCAATAAGAAATTACGACCTTGAACGCGAATTGATAAAGTTGAAAGAAGATATACGGAAAGAGTACAGCTTCGATAATATTGTTACTGCTGATCCCAAGATGCAGGAAGTGTTTAAAATGATGACGAAAGTTTTGGATAATGATATAACGGTACTTATAAATGGTGAAAGCGGTACGGGTAAGGAGCTTATAGCAAGGGCAATTCATTTTAACGGGAAGAGAAAAGACTACCCGTTTGTTGTTGTAAACTGTGCCTCGATACCGCGGGAATTACTGGAGAGCGAATTGTTTGGTCATGAGAAAGGAGCATTTACGGGAGCTCATCAGAGGAAGATTGGAAAATTCGAGCTCGCAAACGGCGGTACTATATTCCTGGATGAGATAGGCGAAATGGAAATGTCTTTGCAGGCAAAAATATTGAGAGTTATTCAGCAAAGAGAATTTGAGAGAGTCGGCGGAAACGAAGTAATTAAAACCGACGTGAGAATAATTTCAGCAACTAATATTGACTTAAAAGCGGCTGTGGATAATAAAGAATTTAGAGAGGATCTTTACTATCGATTAGCCTCGTTTCCTATCAATATTCCACCGCTTAGAGACCGTAGAGGTGATATAATTATTTTGGTCAATCATTTCATTGATCATTTTAAGAAAAAGTTGTCTAAAAACATTAAAGGGGCGAATAGAACAGCGTTAAAGCTATTATATGATTACGATTGGCCTGGAAATGTTAGGGAATTGGAAAACACTATTGAGCGGTGCATCATACTAAGCGACGGGGAATCGATCGATCCCAACGTACTACCGTCTCCGATAGCATTGTCAGACATAACCTACAGTAGTGCAGCATTCGACGGGCCAATGTTTGCTGACGGATCACCCATTATTCCATTCGAGAAACTTAAAGAGGAAGCTATCAAGCACGCCATTAAAGAAACAGATGGGAATATCGTTGAGGCTGCTAAAAAACTACAGGTAGGACGCGCAACACTTTATAGATTGATGGAAAAATATAAAATAACCACAAAGAGAAAATAAGTTTTAAAAAATAGAAGGGGACAAAAAGTGAATATTGTTGAAGAATTGATTGGTGACGTACTAGTTGAGATTATCAATGTCGATAGAGCGTCTTATAATGAGGCCGCGAAATTTAAAGAAATGTTGGATGAAAAAATTAAAAGTGGAACAACAAAAATAGTGGTTGACCTTACTGCCTGTGAGTTTATAGATTCAACTTTTTTAGGTGTTTTGGTTTCTGTTTTACGAAAGGTTTCAAAAGAGCAAGGGGATCTTCGTCTTGTTGGTTTTAAACCTGCAGTTCGTGCCATGTTTGAATTGACCAGGATGTTTAGAGTATTTGAGTCTTATGAAGACCTTAAAGAAGCTGTTGATAGCTTTAACAAATAGAATTATTCCCACACTTTGGTAAAAGGAATTGGAGTGGAAGAAAAAGGAAGCATCAAAGCGAACGGGACAATTTTACTGGTTGAAGATGAAGCTAATATAGCCAAGCTTTATCACTATAATTTAACCAAAGCAGGATTTAGTTGCGAAGTTGCAAAAAATGGTGCAGAAGGTTTTGAAAAAGCAAAATCTGTTAAACCCGATCTTATAATAAGCGATATTATGATGCCCAATGTTGATGGATATGAATTTAGAAAAATGCTGCTTGCTGATTCGGAGTTGAAAACCATTCCCTTCATATTCCTAACAGCTAAAGGGGAAGAAGAAAGTATTTTGTTGGGATATGAGTTGGAGATAGAGGACTATCTAATCAAAACATCGAGCCCTAAAATTATTATTGCAAAAGTCACCGCTATTCTGAAAAGCTTGGAAAAGGAAAGAGGGAAAGTCGTCGGCGAAGTGCAAAAAGCGGCAGATACAATGGGTGCGAAAGTCGTTCCAGATGAGTTTCCTAAATTGGAAGGTTTCGTAGTTAAACATTGGCATATGCCGTATAAAAATGTTCCAGGCGGTGATTTTATTGATTATATAAAAATAGACGATGAAAATCTTATTGTTGTACTTGGGGATGTTATGGGGAAAAGATGGGGCGCTTGGTACTTTGCAATTGCTTATGCAGGGTATGTTCGAAGTGCGATAAGAATGGTTCTTGAATCAACTCAAGATTTGGTGCCGAGCGAAATTCTTAAAAGAGTAAATGATGCAGTATTCCGTGATGAGAGAATTTCCGAGGTTTTCATTACTTTATCCGTCGTAGTCATTAATCATAAAACCAATAAAGCTTTGTACGGCGGTGCAGGCGATCTCCCGATAGTATGCAAAGGCGATGATGTTACTACGATTAAATCTAAAGGACTTTTACTCGGATTCAGCAAAGAAGGGGATTATAAGGATTATGAAATTGATTTGAAAAGCGGCAACGAAATATATCTTATCACCGATGGAATAATCGAATCCCGTAATAAGGAAGGTAAAATGATGGGGCAGGAAGGTCTGGTAAAGATAATTTCGGAAATAGATTCCAATGGAGATTCGTACGAAATGTTTCAAAAAGGAGTAATAGATTTTACCGGGAATGATTTTGAAGATGACGTGAGCTTGGTGTTTATTAAGTCTTTGTAAAATATTGTGCTTCCAATACTCGCCTCTTAATAAACTCTATCTGTTCTCTAGTTGAAGTTACTTGTCTATAAACTTCCACAATATTTTCTTTAGTTATTTTGTTAAAGTCTTCTTCACGCGGCAGGATTAATAAACCCCCCATATCAACAGCGCCAGGACTGACAATGATTTTGGATTGACCCTCTAGGAAAAAGTAGCTGGGTCTATGCTTGGTTCGGAGGAAAATAATTACCCGCCAGGATTTGTCATAATTAACCAGAATATTCATCGGAGGTTCTTGATGGTTTGGGTATACCTTGCTCATTATTAAGTATAGTTGGTTGAATCCTTTCTGCAGCTCTTCGACCGAATGGGATTCGAGAGAAATAAAATTCCTTAAATAATTTTTACTGAAATATATTTGCAGTTTATCATTCAACAAAATTGCTTCTGTATGGCTCTTTTTAACTCTATCGTATTCGTCGTCGATCGGCATAATGTTTTTGCTTCCTGCTTGAAAATGTAAATGTTCCGGTGTAGAAGCGCCGCATTCGGGTCCATTATAAAAAACAAAATGATGCCTATGTATATCTCTGCCTAGGAAAAGCATATCTTTGAAATGGTTGAGGATCAATTGCGGTTTCGGTGAAACAGATGGAATTGTAAAATGTTCCTGGAAGATAGGGTATGGATTGCACAAGATTAGATAATCTTTGTAATAGTGCAAAGCTTTTTGTTCAGCAGGTAGATTATTGTAGTGTAATATTGAGTTATCGGAATCAGTTAATGAGTTGGATAGATCTGTAGTTGTTGATTTTATTCTTTCTGGATTATGCTGAACCTTGATTATGAAATCACCATATTTTAAATCTTTTGTTTGAACCTGGAGAAGATTGTTGTAGTTGTCTTGTAAAAGTTGCCAGTTGTTCTTCTGGAATGCTAAAAGCGCATTTGCTCTGCTTGAGATGTCTTTTTCACTTGTATATTTTTTAAGTTCTTCTTCACCGATTATTATTTTATTCATTTTTTTGGTCTGTTGTACTTTTGCCGTGCAAGCAGCTCAATTGTACGAATTTTATCTTTATATGAGTTATATGTGTTTAATTTTTGAGGAGAAATGTCGGCATCGGAATTGCCCTCCCATCTTCTGCAGATGTAAATGGGTTTAAATATTCTGCCGATTTTAAACTTGCGTGAAATTGCTAGTCCTATGGCGTAATCTTCGCCGTAATTTACATTTGGGAATTTAATTTTTTTCAGAATTGGTGTAAAAAATGCTCTTGGAGCGCCAAGACCGTTTACACGCAATGCGTTGTTTCTTCCGTTTAGCGGAGTCCATTCTTTATGATCAACTATACCGGGAGGAAGTTCTTCCATGTTGAGATTGGTTAATCGGTAAGACCCGATTACCATTGCACATTTTTCCTTCTTGAAGGTGTCAACGATCTTTTGCAGCGCCGTTTCTTCACTGTATAAATCGTCACTGTCTAATTGAACGGAAAATCTGCCGCATTGAGGATGCTGTACCGCTTCGTTCCAGCAGCCGCCGATTCCGAGATCCCTTCGCATAGGTTTCAAATGAATTACTCGGTTATCTCTATCAGCTATGTACTCAATTATGTTTGTTGTACCGTCATCGGAATGATTGTCTATGACTATAACATTAAACTCGAAATTTGTTTTTTGTCTTAATGCAGATTCAATTGACTGTTGAATTGTTTTCATTCTGTTTTTCACGGGAATGATAACAGAGGCTTCGCAATTGAAAGCTCCCTCGGAGATATCGAGCTTTTTAAACTTCGGTTTCAAGTAGGCACCGATTTTCACCAGATGATCGGTTACGGCTTTTTCCATTTCGAGCTGTACATTTCTATTGCGTGGATTCACATAATCAAATTGTCTTTCATCTATTCTTCTTTTGTCTTTTTCCTCGACGCTGTAAAGGAACTCAGGTATACGTATGATACGGTACCGCTGTGAGATTCGCAGTCTTAGATCGTATAAACCGGCGAACTTGTAATTTTTTTTGTTTTGAACGACAGCTTTTCTTACCGCTTCGGTTTTAAGAAATAAAATTGGTCCAAAATTAAAATCATCTCTGAGGCTGCCGAATTGATGATCGATTAAGAGATTCTCGGTCAATCCGCTGAGAGTTGTTTCACGATAATTAGAATATAAAATACCTGTCTCCGTATTTTCCGCCACTTGGTAAAATCTGTCTAAACAGTATTTCCCTAATTCAATGTTACTATCCTTCGAGATATAAAAGATATATTCGGATTGGGAGTTTTTCGAAATAAGCTTCATAGCCTTACTACTGCGGAGATTATCTACCAATAAATTCTTACAGCCCTGTATTTTTGGCAGTCCTTTTTTCGGGATCATTAGAAAAATCTTGTTAACTAGCTCTGATTCCTGCAATGACGATATTAACGCTATTGTTTGTTTAGACCCGCTGAAAGGGATGAAAGCTGTAATTTTCTTCTTCATATTGTTCGATGTTTTTATTCTTTTCTACAAGTTATAAAAAAGAATTAATAGTGCAAACAATTTAGGAGGGATAATGACTATATAAAAGTTAGAATTCTAGGTTTAGTCCGCCCCAAAATTGCCGTCCTGCTTCGGGCAGGCTCCACTGGGTGTAATATAGCTTATCAAAGATATTGTTAATTCTAAGGAATGCTTGAAGTTTTACATCTTTTATCGGTTCAAATGAATGGGAAAAACGAATGTTGAAGAGCAAATAATCCGGAAGCTTTTGAAAATATTCGTTTCCGCTCTGTAAACCGAATTCCTTTCCTACATAATTGACTTCGATTACAGTATTGAATCTATCAAGGAAAGAGTGATCGAGTATTAATCCGGCAACGAAATTAGGTTTGTATTCAAGAGTGTCTTTGAATTCACCGTCCGGATTTTGAGCATATGCATTAAGATATGTGAAATTAATGTGAGCCGTGGTTGTTTCTGTTATGTCAAAATAAGAATTGAATTCTACTCCGAAAGTTCTTGTCCTATCTTTGTTTATTCTTTTGTATCTATTACCACTATCCGTCTGTACTACTGCTCTGATGATTCCATCTTTAAGGTATGTTAGAAAGAGGTTGAGATCCGCTTTTCCTTTTTTAAAATTGTAAGACAATCCGACCTCTCCGGAATATGCAACCTCAGCTTTTAATTCAGGATTGATAATGAATTTACCCAGCGCCCCCGAAAATGTTTCGCGAAGAGTAGGAAATCTTGTTTTTCTGCCAAAGTTAATCTGACCGTTTAATGATGGAGTAAAAGAGTAGACGAAAGATGAATTTATGCCGTAATCATACATCGGATCTTGGGAGGATTTATCTCCTGTCCTTGGAGTTATTGAACCGTCATAGCTTATACCTAATGTAGCTGTATATTTATCCTGTATAAATTGGTACTCGGCTCCAGTACTGAATACGTTTTGCGAGTATATTAATTCTTCTTCGAAATTTGTTGCGAGGAATTTTTCCTTATGAGTTGTTGTGTAACCGCTCGCAGCAAGTTTCAAGATAGAATTGAGCCCGAACAATTGTGTGAAATTTATTCTTCCATAAATTATTATGTCATCGTCTTTTTCTATATCGTCAAAATCAGTGAATGTGATATCCTTATATTGATCTATCTGCATCTTGAATTTTGAACCGGAAAGAGAATAAACAAGAATGGAATTTCGATTTTCTCCGAATCTATGTGTCCCGTTTATTATGAGTGTTAATTTTTGCCATAGGGGATATTGCCAGTAGCGCGGTTGGTCAACATCGGTTTCAGGCGGTACCCCCTTTTTCGAGGCTATGTATGAAACCGAAGCTCCCAAATCGAAAGTATTACTCAATTTATAGTTAAATCTTGCGAATGAATTGAAATGACTACTAAAGCTGTTAATTCTAGTCTGTGTCGGATTTGCTTGCGGATTATTATATGATTTCGGGAGCCGGTAACCATCGGTTGTTTTGTATGACATTGAAATCATATAAGAATATTTTTCATTGCCGTCTATCCAGTAGCCGGAATATTTTTGAAAGTTATTTTCACCTAACTGTAGCGATATTTTTCTCGGTGAGTAACTCGCAGAATATTCTTTCGAATTAATATTCACTACACCGGCAGGAGTATTAGCACCGTAAATAACGGAAGGTATTCCCCGCGTTACATTTATTCTTCCGATTGCATCGGTTGGAATTAGACTAAGATCAATCCTATTATCCCAAGGAATATTGAGAGGAATTCCGTCGAAGAAGAGAGCGATTTGTCTTTCGCCCGATCCGCGCAAATAAAATAAGGTTTCACCGCGTGAGTTAATTTGCAATTTCATTGAAGGGATGTATCTTGCAAGCTCACCAATGCTGCTTGCGTCCGACTTCTCAATTTCTCTGTTATCAATTTCGAGAACTGTCTTAGGTTCAAGAACTATTCCTCCCTTTACGGTTATTTCTTTTAGGTAGTAATGCTTAACCGAGTCTTCAACTTGTGAATGGGTGTCTAAGATAGTAAGTAGAAATGATGTGAAAAAGTAAAAAAAAATCTGAAGCTTCATGCAAAATCCGTTTATTCTAAGTATGCTTAGTTGAAAATTAAGGATATTCGATTGCTTTGTAAAATGCAATAATATGGAGCTATGTAGTATTCTATACTAGGAAGCTTACTTAAATAGCTTGCAGTAAAATTTGGGCTGTGTCTCTCATCAATGCATTAGTAATGCATAAGAGAATGTATAAATAAAGATTGAACATGATATTTTTACTTTGTAAATTAAACAGTTTTTAAGAAATCTCTCAATAATTTAAATGTAATTCATAAGGAGGAAGAAATGAAGAAAATAATCTCTCTAATAATTCTTTTCATTTTGGTTTTTGGAAGTAATACACTTTTTGCACAAAAAATGAATTGGATTATCGGCGGAAGAGCAGGATTATCAATCGGCAGCGGAGGAGGTACCAGCAGTGCCGGTTTTCAATTAGGTCCTACTGCAGAAATATTATTCGGCGGCGGCGATTTGGGCATCGGGACGGAGTTTAATATTAATACCCAAGCAGGCACTCCTATAGAATGGGCTGATTATATCAGATATTATTTTAAAATATCGGGGTCAAAATTAAAACCATATGTCGGTGGAGGTTTCAGCATGTGGTTCATGACAGGAGGACCATATTTCGGATTACGTTTTGGAGGTGGGGTTAACTTTCCAATTGGAAATAAATTATATGTTCCTGTTGATTTAGTATTGGGACCGATATTCGTAACTGGTACATCGGTATTTTACGTTGCCATTACAAGCGGAATAAGATACGAACTTTAATGAGTTGGTTTGTTGAGATATGAGTGTGTTATATTTTGCAAAAAGATATTGATTATCGTTTAAAAACAAAGTAATTTAAATACGAGTGAAGGACATATAGTATGATAATTTACTATTTCTCAATAATTAATAAACTTACAACTTTATAAGGGGATGCTCTATGAAGAAATTATTATTCACATTTATTACATTGATCTGCATAGTCGGATTAGCCAATGCTCAGAATTTTGGTAAGGCAGGCTCTATCGAACTAAGCGGTCAAGTTGCTTTTTCAAGTTCGACTGCCGTTGCTAATGGTACAACGGACACTGAATCAGCCACAGTTTTTGAGATAGCTCCTTATGTTGGATATTTCATAATCGATGGTTTTGAGCTTGGGTTTATGCCATGGTTCACAATTTCAAAACAAGCACATGTTACTGATTCACGAACTCAATATTTGTTGTTTTTAGCCCCTTCATATAATTTCCTTCTGAAAGGTAATGTAGTTCCGTTCATCGAAGGATTAGTTGGATATACCGGCTATTCACAGGGCAGTTCAAAAGGAAGTGGAATAAGTTTTGGCGGCGGCGGCGGTATCAAGATATTAGTTGGTAAAAGTGCCTTAGTACGTGCAGGCGTCTATTATGTAATGATTGATGTGTCTCCGGAAGGAGCTAGCAAAAGAGTGGGTTCAAACGAACTGCAGTTCATGGCTGGTTTCGGTATAGTATTGGGCAAATAGTCCAAAAAGAGTTAAATTAAATGCGGCGCCTCGAATAGATGTGCCGCATTTTTATTTTTAAACCACGGAAAATTCTTTTTACAAATTTGTAAATTGCCGATAGAAATTAAAATGTCTTAAAGAGAGGCTAAATGGTTTCCCCTTCGAAAAAAGAAATTTATAAAGTGTTTGAGCTTCAAAGACAAAATCGGATTAGCGCAGCTCGCACCACAGCTTTAGAGAGAAAATTAAAATTGAAAATGTTGTTGGGTGCAATTTATGATGACACTGAGAAGATTGAGAAGGCAATTTATGCAGATTTTAAAAAACCAGCTGCCGAAGTAAAGCTGACGGAAATATATTTATTGGCTAAAGAAATCAAGTATGTGCTTAGAAATTTGAACAAGTGGTTAAGACCAAGAAGGGTGAAACCCCCCATTACTTTTTTAGGATCATCGAATAAAATAATTTTTGAACCTAAGGGGACCACACTGATAATTTCACCATGGAACTATCCTTTTCTGTTGGCAATAAATCCGCTTGTTTCTGCGATTGCCGCTGGAAATTGTGCGATAATAAAACCTTCTGAAAAAAGTCCAAACACGTCACGATTTATAAAAAATTTTATTTCTAAATTATTCCCGGAGAACGAGGTCGCTATATTCGAAGGAGGTAAACATACTGCGGAAATATTGTTGGAGTTACCATTCGACCATGTGTTTTACACGGGAAGCAGCGATGTTGGTAAATTGGTAATGAAAGCCGCTTCTGAAAATTTGAGTTCTATAACGTTGGAATTAGGAGGTAAATCTCCGACGATTGTCGACGAGACCGCCGATCTCGCCAACGCAGCACAAAGCATTGTGTGGGGTAAGTTTATCAATGCAGGGCAAACATGTGTTGCCCCTGATTATCTTTTGATTCACCAAAGCATAGAAAGCAAATTGATAGACTTAATGGTGGAAACAGTTAAAAAGTTTTACAGTAATGATGGTCGTTCGTATAGAAAGTCAGATTACTGCGGTATAGTCAACGAAAAACACATGGTAAAAATAAATTCTTTGGTTAAAGATGCGATTAGACATGGTGCAAAAGCTGAGTTGGGAAACAAGAAAGACAAGCACCATTTTTCACCGACGATATTGTCGAACGTTTCCATAGATTCTAAAATAATGAAGGAAGAGATTTTCGGTCCGGTTCTTCCAGTACTGACATACAATGATGAGGAAGAAATTCTCAAAATTGTGAGTGAAAATCCGAAACCTCTATCAATGTATATAT
>Ga0154609_1003_pt3 | contig 13259 bp, 12 predicted proteins | sample Rifle2008BG13ft_FD_116038 | JGI IMG/M metagenome (GOLD analysis project Ga0154609, IMG submission 116038) | Ignavibacteria bacterium RBG_13_36_8 | reverse complement strand
GCTGCGACAGGATTATCCAACGTTTACGAAATTTTCTGTGTGGCTTCAGATGGTTACAAGGATTTATTCATCAAAAAAGGTGTAAATACGGAAAAGATCAGAGTTACGGGAATACCAAATTTTGACAATACAGAAAGTTATATAAATAATAATTTTCCGCATAAGAATTTTGTACTTGTAGCCACAACCGACATGCGGGAAACTTTTAAATACGAAAATAGAATAAAGTTCATTAAGTACAGTTATAAGATTGCCGATGGTCGTCAACTGATTTTCAAACTTCATCCAAACGAAAATTTTGATAAAGCCACACTAGAGATAAACAAATTTGCCCCAGGTGCACTGGTTTATACCTCAGGCAATATACATGAAATGATAGCCAACTGTGATATACTTATAACCAGGTTTTCTTCGGTTGTTTACACGGGTTTAGCTCTTGGTAAGGAAGTATTCTCAGAATTTGATTTGGATGAACTCAAAAGACTGATGCCGATTCAAAACGGCGGAACATCCGCAAAGAACATAGCCGAGATCGGAATTAAACTGCTTGAAACAAGCTAACGAACAATTATTATGAAAGAGTTAAATATAATCACAATTATTCAAGCAAGAACCGAATCTACCCGGCTACCGAATAAAGTATTACTCCCTATTCTTGATTCTCCTTTACTTAGTAAAATGATTGAAAGGGTGAACCACTCAAAATTGAAAGGCACAATTGTAGTTGCAACATCCACTAATTCAGAAGACGATAAGATTGAAGATCTATGCCTTAAACAGAGAATAAATTATTTCCGCGGGCATACGACAGACTTATTAGACAGACATTATAAAGCGGCAAAAAAACATAAAGCCCATACAGTTGTCAAAATTCCATCGGACTGCCCTCTTATCGATCCAATAATAATCGACAAGGTGATTCAGTACTACTTAGACAACTTAGGTAAATTTGATTATGTGAGCAACCTCCATCCCGCATCTTATCCGGATGGAAATGACGTTGAGGTAATTTCTTTCAAGGTGTTAGAAACAGCATGGAAAGAAGCCGATAAAGATTTCGAACGTGAACACACTACACCTTTCATTTGGGAACGACCGGATAGATTCCGAATAGGCAACGTAGAATGGGAAAGCGGATTAGATTATTCTACAACTCACAGATGGACTATTGACTATGAAGAAGATTATCAGTTCATTAAAAGGGTATTTGAGGAATTCTATCCAAAGAATAAGAATTTCAAACTAAACGATATTATAAATTTACTTCACGAAAAGCCGGAAATTTATCATATTAATAGTAAGTATGCTGGAAAATACTGGTATGAGAATCATTTGAACGAACTAAATCATATTATCGAATACAAAAGAAAAATCCTAGATAAAAAATAAGTGAAAGCACATTATGCCGAACAAAGTTGATTTCAATAAAGAATATCCTGGGATTGAGCGATCAGATTATTACTACAAGAGAGCGCTCGGATTAATTCCATCCGTTACGCAGACTTTGGCAAAAGGACCCACTCAATATATCAACGGTATTGCACCTAAATATTTGATCAAAGGTAAAGCCGCTCATGTATGGGACGTCGACGGCAATGAATATATAGACTACAACATGGCGGTTGGTCCGCTTTCGCTGGGTTATGCTTATCCGAAGGTTGATGAAGCGATAAAAAAACAGTTGGAAGATGGAATCACTTTTTCATTAATGCACCCTCTTGAAGTTGAAGTTGCGGAAATGATTCGGGACATTATCCCGAATGCAGAAGCAGTGCGTTACAGTAAAACCGGCGCCGATGTAACAAGCGCTGCCGTACGACTTGCAAGAGCATACACCGGCAAAAATAAAATTCTCTGCTGCGGTTATCACGGCTGGCATGATTGGTATGTGAGCGTTACAGCGAGAAATATGGGAATACCTAAAGCAGTGCAAAATCTTACTTACACATTTAACTATAACGACATCGACTCACTGAAGAAATCAATCGATAATGATGTCGCCGCGGTGATACTGGAACCCGTTGTCTTCGAAGAACCAAAAGATAATTTTCTTCATAAACTTGCAGATCTCTGTAAAGGAAAAAACATCATCCTGATTTTCGACGAAATGTGGACGGGATTCAGAATGGCTTTGGGAGGTGCTCAAGAATATTTCGGAATCACTCCAGACCTGGCGACTTATTCAAAAGCCATTGCCAACGGTATGCCGATTTCAGTTCTAACCGGTAAAAGAAAAATCATGGATCTTGCAGAAAACGATATTTTCTTTTATACAACTTTCGGCGGAGAAGCTCTTTCGTTAGCCGCAGTTAAAGCGACCATTGAAGAATTAAGAACCAAGAACGTTCCGAAATACCTGGATGAGAAAGGAAAAAAAATTAAAGACGGATATAACGGGATCGTTCAAAAGTTGGGATTAGATTACACAAAAACTATAGGTTATAACTTCAGATCACTTGTCACTTTCGATGCAAAAGCCGGTGATCCACTTGAACTAAAATCATTGATTCAGCAGGAGATGATTAAGAGAGGAATTTTATGGCAAGGTTTTCATAACATGTCTTTTTCTCACAATGATAAAGACATCAATTATACATTGGAAGTATATGAAGAAGTACTTGCGATACTTAAAAAAGCCGTTGAAGAAAATAAAATCAAACAAATGTTAAGAGGTGAGCCAGTTAAACCGGTATTCCGCAAAACGAACAACTTCAACACTAAACCGATCAACAGGTAATTGTGATGGAAATATTTTCTTTGAAAAATAAAATTGCAATTGTAACCGGCGCCTTGGGTCTTCTTGGAAAGCAGCACTGTTATGCCTTATCCGAAGCCGGGGCGAATATTATTGTTACGGATCTTGACGAGAAAAAATGTGAGGAGTTTGCCGAATCACTGCAAACTGAATCTTTGGGCATGGAACTGGATGTTACAAAACCTGAATCAATCAAAAAGCTGCGGGACATGGTTTTTAAAAAATTTGGCAAGATCGATGTACTAGTTAATAATGCTGCAATCAATGACATGTTTGAAAATCCCAAAGCTGCGCTCGAGCAGTCAAAATTTGAAAACTATCCGCTCGAACTTTGGCAAAAATCGGTTGATGTTAATTTAGCAGGAGTTTTTCTTTGTTCGCAGATTCTAGGTTCGGTAATGGCTGAACGGAAATCCGGCAGTATTATAAATATTGCTTCAACTTACGGAATGGTAGCACCGGATCAGAGTCTCTATAAGAATAAAAACGGTAATCAAACTTTCTACAAACCCCCGGCTTATTCTGCAACAAAGGGAGCGGTTATTTCCTTCACGAAATACTTAGCTGCCTATTGGGGAAATTCGGGAGTTAGGGTAAACTCCCTTTCACCGGGAGGTGTTGAAAATCAACAAGATAAATTTTTTGTAGAAAAATATTCAAATAAAACTCCTCTCGGAAGAATGGCTAAGCCGACAGATTATAAAGGTGCAATAGTCTTTTTGGCAAGTGATGCTTCAAGTTATATGACCGGTGCCAACTTGGTTGTTGACGGAGGTTGGACTTGCTGGTAATTCATTTAACGAGGTAATATGAGAGTCAATAAAGAAATTTTAGAAAAAGCAAAAAAAATTAAATTGATTCTAGCAGACTGCGACGGCGTTCTAACGGATACAGGGACATACTATACCGCGGATGGCGAAACAATGAAAAGATTTTCCATTAGAGATGGGATGGGTGTAGAAAGACTCAGGAAATACACGGACGTTGAAACTGGTATAATAACTGGTGAAGCCTCCGAAGTCGTAAGAGTCCGTGCCAAAAAATTGAATATTACCGAACTTCATCTCGGCGTCAGCAAGAAGCATGAAGTATTGAAAGAAATTCTCGAAAGAAAAAAACTAAAGGCAGTTGAAGTTGCATACATAGGTGACGATACAAACGATATTGAAATTATGAAGCAGGTCGGACTAAGCGCATGCCCGGCTGATGCAACAAAATTTGCAAAAGAGGTTGCGGACATTATTGTTCAGAGCTGCGGCGGGTACGGTGCGTTCCGGGATCTTGCTGAGATAATTATTTCTGCAAAAAAAACCAATAACAAAAAAATAATCGATGAAAAAATCTAAGGTAAAAATCGGCGAAAGATTTGTGGGGGACGGAGAACCTGTTTACATTATAGCAGAAATAGGTATAAATCATAACGGTTCTCTCGAAATTGCGAAAAAATTAATTGAAGGTGCTGTTGAAGCCGGATGCGACGCCGTTAAGTTTCAAAAAAGAACTCCGGAGATCTGCGTTCCTCCTGACCAATGGTACAATGAGAGAGAGACGCCATGGGGTGTGATGTCTTACATCGAATACCGGCACAAAGTAGAATTCAGTGAAGAAGAATATGCGGAGATCAACCGTTACTGCAAAGATAAAGACATTCACTGGTTTGCTTCGGCTTGGGATGAAGAATCGGTAGAATTCTTGGAGCAATTCAATCCTGTTGCATACAAATCTGCTTCTGCAGTATTAACAGATGAAAACCTGCTTTTGAAAATGCGGGAAAAGGGGAAACCTATATTCCTTTCTACCGGTATGTCCACCATCGATCAAATCGAAAGAGCCATTGCACTTATCGGTCATGAAAACTTACTAATCGCTCAATCAACATCCTCCTATCCGTGTAAGTTAAAGGAATTGAATCTCAGAGTCATTAAATCATATAAAGAAAAATTTTCCGGTATCCCGATAGGTTATTCGGGCCACGAAACCGGACTGGCATCAACATATGCAGCCGTCGCACTAGGAGCAACATTCATCGAACGGCACATAACACTGGATCGGGCGATGTGGGGAAGCGACCAGGCGGCTTCGGTAGAAGTTCAAGGATTTGAAAGACTGGTGAGAAATATTCGCGATATCGAAAATGCTCTAGGCGATGGTATCAAAAAGGTTTACGACAGCGAAAAAGAAGCAATCAAAAAACTTAGAAAAATTACTACTCCTTAAAGAAATATTAAAAATGTCTTTGTGGTTATGAATAATAATATAAAAAAAGGGAGAACTAATCTAGCGACAAGTATAAACCTGGTAAGAAAAGAGCTTAGTAATTCAATATTACTGGGTAGAACAAAAAACAATAAAGAAATCAGGTTAACAACCCTCAAAGAATCTCCAAATACATTAAATGAAATTGCACGCCTTAGAGAAATTACGTTCAGAGAAGTGGGAGAAGGAACCGGCAGTACATTAGATCTGGATAAATTCGATGAGTACTATAAACATTTGATTTTATGGGATCAGGAAACGTTTGAAATAATCGGATCCTATAGAATCGGAGATGGCTCAACCATTTTGAATAAATTCGGTTACAATGGATTTTATACATCTACATTGTTTAATTTTTCCCAAGAATTAATTGAAGATTATTTTCCACACTCTATTGAATTAGGAAGAAGTTTCATACAACCTAAATTTTGGAATACAGATGCTCTTGATTTATTATGGCACGGAATCGGTGCATATACGGCTAATCATCCGAATATAGGATTCTTATTCGGTGCTGTTAGTATCAGCAGTCATTATTCCGAAATGGCAAGAAGAGCTATAGTTTATTATTTTAATAAATGGTTCGGATCTCAATTGAACTTAGCAACTTCCAAAAACAAGTATATTATTCCTGAAAATACAATTGAAGAATTTAGTATTTGTTTTCGTGGTGATGGTCACAAGAAAGATTACTTTACATTGAAGAAACTTCTCAAATCTCAAGGATATACAGTCCCGATTTTATTCAAACAATATACCGAGTTGTGTGATGAAGGCGGCGTACAATTTTTAGATTTTGGAATCGACGAGTTATTTGAAAACTGCGTGGATGGATTAATTTTAGTAGATATCAGCAAAGCCAAACCCGAAAAAAAAGAGAGATATTATAAAAGTTATTCGTCAAATAATTCCGAACAATAGATTTTAACAATACCTCTCCTCTCTCTTATAAATTTGATATATTCCTATCCTTCGGATATCTTACAGAAAATACAAATTTTTTCTTCACTACTTGTGACGGATCGATTTCCAGTATCCATCGAATCTTTCCTGTATCCTTATCATATGCTGCGCCCGATTTATCAATCAGTTTAACTTCAATATCTTCATTTTGGGAAATCGGTAATTGATCTTCGACTAATATTTGCACTTTCTCAGCTTTATTATTCCTAATTGATATTTCATAAGAGAATATTCTTTCAACATCACTGCTTAAAAATTTATCTTCGGTAAAATCTTTCAACATATCTCTCGTAACAACGATGTTTTTATCTCTTCCTAAAGAAACGGCAAGTGTATCTTTTGATACATACGGATTGATACTTGTATTACCGACAAATGAATTTTCAAAATAAATATTTACCTTACCCGGCAGCAGATTAAATTCTCCCCAATCACTTAGGTAGGCAACCAGAAATGCATCTCTATCCAATTTAGGTACACAGTAATATTCATATCTCGCTGGGAGTTCATATTCATGCAGCATTACCGTATGAGGTTTTCTATCGGATGGAATTGAATATTTAATATCGGGAACAAACTCCACTGCCAATTGATTTTGATTCACTACCATGTAATCTGCCATAGTTTCTGCTTCCATAGATTCCGGTGCCATCGCGGTTACTTCCATTGTTTTACGAAGAGCCTCATGCTTAGCACCGTACGTAACCGGGTATTCTTCTGCAAAATCGATGAACCATGGATACAATTCCGGTTTTGTCCCTCCCTGTCGGGCATCTCTGGTTGAGAGAATAATTTTTGTATTTAACCAATCTATTCCGCTGTTTTGCCATACATCGGCTTTGTATGTAAGTTTTGAAGGATGCTCGATGTCCGTCACACGAATATCATAACTTGGTGTCCAGCCGGCATCGTAAATCATGTACGATAACTGCATATTAAGAGTTGTTGCTGTTTTTGTCGAAACAGTTAACACTATCTCATTAACAGGTATGTTCCTTTTCTTATTCAGTTCATCAAGTTGATCCTCGATCCTCTTAATTTCTTTTTGAACCAATTCAATTTTTAAATCGATATCCAGAATACTATTTTTAATAACGGTTAACCTTTCCTTGAAAAATGAATCCATTGCTTTTAAATCGCTGACTGTAACTCCCTTTTCTTTACCGCCGATAATTTTATTCGAAAGAATCAAATCTGTTTCCGAGCTGAGAACTTCTTTTTCAATTGTCATCCTACCGATATTATATTTAAGAATCTTCAATGAATCTTCAAGTAGTTGCACCTGCTCTGTTCTCTGTTGAGCTTTTAAATAGTTTGTTCGTTGAGCAACGGATAATATTACGGCATTTCCTTCGGCGGTCACTTGAATACTGCTTTGATCAATACCAATGGGCAGGCCGCTAAAAACAAGTTCGTTTAATCCCGATTCCAATTTTATATTTGCAGTATGCTGCAACTCTGCTCCGCGAAGAAACACCTTAACCGACATAAGTTTTGATGAGAGAGTAATTTCATCGTTGGCGGCATAGAAAGAAGAAAATACCATCAAGAAAACAGCAGACCATCTAATTAGTTTAGCCATGTCTTCACCTCAATTTGTTATCTATTGGTTAGAAAATAATCATTCTTTTCAACATATTCTGCAATGTCCCTCAAACTATCATGCTATCTATAGACTCTATTACTTTTTATTAGTGCATCCTTTATTTATTTTTAATGATATAATAAAACATCACTTTCAGCTTTTACAAGGGAACTAAACCACTCGTCAGCAATGCAAAAGTTCATTTCGGAAATATTGCAGAGTAATTTTAATTCGATTCTCGCAGGGTGGAATCAAAAATTGCTCAAGAATTTTAAAGACAAGCTGAGTGAATCCCAAATTAAAACATTTACTGAGTCGAGCATAAACACATTTATCGAACTTATCGAAAAATCCGAATATAAGTATGCCGATCAATATTTAATCGAGACGTACAATTTGTTCTCAAAGGAAAACTTAAGTTTGTTGGAAATCAGTCATATTTTAAGCTGCGGAAGGTATTCAATTCTTACCTCAATAGAATCGAGTGAATCGAAAAAATTTGATACTGTTGATGTACTCGGATTTTTGGACGACTTGTTCGAACAGATATTTGCTCGTTACAGCATGATACATCAAGAAGTACAGATGAAAGAGCTGGCAAAAGACCGCGATAGGCTTGCTTATAAACTGGATATAAATCAACAGCAGCTGAAAAATATTTTACATGCGTCCGATTCGGCTATTTTAATTGTAGATGACCAGGAAAAATTCATCGCGTGGAGTAAAGGAGCCGAAAAAATTTTCGGATATACAGAACAAGAAGTCATCGGCAAACCATCCACCTTATTACTGCCAAACGAAAAAAAATATTTTGAAGAATTAAAATACATCCAAACGGAAGCGAAGAAGAACGGTTTTCTTAAAATCCTTGAGACGGAAAGAAGAACTAAACGCGGAGACATAATTGCGGTGCGGCTTAATGTAACAAAGCTTCCAAGTCCTAAAGGTGAATACATTGGCAGGACAATTATTATCAACGACTTTTCAGAAGTAAAAAAACTCAAAGAACAAATCGATCAATCGGAGAAACTTGCCGTAATCGGTCAATTGGCGGCGGGAATAGCTCACGAGATAGGTAATCCTTTAGCTTCAATCTCATCTCTTGTCCAAATCATACAAAGAAAAAACGAAGACGAATTCATCAGCAAACAGCTGATAACAATAAAAGAAAACATAGATAGAATTTCCAAAATTGTAAGAGAATTGGTTGATTATTCCAGACCGCCAAGCGATCAGAAATCCGTAATCCAGATTACGGACGTAATTAAAACTGCATTGGGAATCGTTAAATACGATAAGCGCGTTAGGAAAGTAAAATTTGAAACCAAGCTGGACAACGATTTACCGAAAGTGAACATTGTGCCCGATCAACTTCTTCAAGTATTTGTTAATATTCTTATCAACGCTCTAGATGCAATTGAGGGAAACGGTACAATCAAGGTCAAATCGTATCACGATAAAATTCATGTATTTGTAGAAATCATTGACAATGGCTGCGGTATTGCAAAAGATATAATAGAAAAAGTATTCGATCCTTTTTACACAACTAAAGAAGTTGGTAAGGGCACCGGCTTAGGCTTGGCCATCAGTTACGGGATCATTAAAAAATTCAAAGGGCATATATTGATTGAAAGTGAACCGGGAAAAGGGAGCTGTTTTAAAATCAAACTGCCGTATGAAGAAAATCATTTTTAGGAGAAAGTATGTCTATAAATGTATTGATTATTGATGACGAAAAAGCAATAAGAGATTCACTGAAGTTTGTGCTTTCAGAGGAAGGATATTCGGCTGATACGGCTGTTGACGGTGAAGAAGCTTTGCAAAAGATAAAAAACGAAAATTATGACATCGTGATTACGGATATTAAAATGCCCAAGTTGGATGGAATGCAAATTCTCAGCAAAGCTGCTGAGATATCCCCCGATTCGTTTTTTATAATAATGACTGCTTATGCTTCCGTACAAACGGCCATTGAAGCCTTGCGCAGAGGTGCATTTGACTATCTAATAAAACCGATCGAATTCGACGATTTAATAATAAAAATAAAACATTTATTCGATTACAAAAAATTAGCCCAAGAGAATAAATCTCTCCGTCAAAGAATATCCTCAGAGGCAGGTTTTGAAAAGATAATCGGTAAAAGTAATTCCATGAACAAGATATTCGATCTTATCAAGCAAGTTGCTCCCACGAACAGTAATATTTTAATAAGTGGAAAAAGCGGTACAGGTAAAGAGCTTGTTGCCAAAGCTATCCACTACAACAGCAAAAGAAAGGAAAATATTTTTCTACCCATTAACTGCGGTGCTATATCGGAAAATTTAATCGAAAGTGAATTGTTCGGGCATAAGAAAGGTTCGTTCACCGGTGCTTCGGAAGACAAGCTGGGCTTATTCAAAGTAGCTGACTATGGTACACTATTCCTTGATGAGATAGGCGACTTACCACTGAACTTACAAGTTAAACTCTTAAGGGCGATTGAAGATAAAGAATTTTATCCTGTCGGCGGAACAAAACCTGTTAACACTGATGTACGAATAATTGCTGCAACAAACCAAGACTTACATGAAAAAACAAAAAGCGGTGAGTTCAGAGAAGATTTATTTTACCGGTTAAATGTAGTCGAAATCAAATTACCCACTCTCAGCGAGAGAAAGGAAGATATACCTTTACTGGTGAATCATTTCATTGAAAAATATTGCTTTGAAATGGGGAAAAAAATACTCGGTGTTGATAATGAAACGATAAAAATTCTAATGTCTCATGAATGGCGTGGCGGAGTGAGAGAGTTGGAAAATATAATTGAAAGGGCGGTAATATTTTCTAAAAGTGATGTGATTAGAACGGAAGATTTAGCCGATTATCTAATTGGAGAAGATTCTTTCACGGGTTACCCGGATATTCTAAAAGACGCCTTGAAAGACTTTGAAAGAGAACACATATTAAAGGTAATCAAAAAATATAATTACAACAAAGAAGAAGCTGCCAAAGCCCTGAATATCGGGCTCTCTTCTTTATACAGAAAAATGGAAGAGTTAAACATTCCTACAAAATCTCCTAAAGAAATGGAAAGTTAACTTTGGAAACAGAAGTATAGTAACTAATAAAGTGTGTTGCAGAAATCTCGTTTCGCCCTCAATGCGCTTTTCAATAATGTAGTATTCCATTTATTTTTTTATATTTGTAATAAATAGCACCGAGACTTTCTCATATGATTCTAAAAGAAATGGACCAATACAGATTTTCGGAATTATCCCACCAATTAGACTGTTACTTATGGTTTGTTGATTACACAAGTAAAACGGGTACCGCATTTTACTCGGAAACCATGCTTCAACTATGCGGCTATACTCTGCAAGAATTAAAAAAACGAGAGGGCGGCATTCATGCATTAATCCATGCAGACGATCTACTTAATATAAAAAAACAAATTACCCAATTAGAAGTGGAAAAATCAAGGGAAACTGCCGAATTAGTATATCGTATTATTACCAAAGAAAATAAAACTGTCTGGCTGAAAGAAACTATGCAGGTTGAGAAGAACGAAACAGGTCACATCCAGCGGTCTTTAAGTATTGCTTCGAACATCAGTGATATTAAAGCGGAAAATACCGAATTACAAAACACCATAGAGCATTTAGAAGAAATGAATTCGATCAAGGATAAATTTATTTCAATAGTATCCCACGATTTGAGAGCTCCATTTACAACCCTTCTTGGATTTACGGAAATTCTGATGAATGAACAAAATCTACCGAATGAAGAAAGAGAAGAATATTTATCCTACATATACGATGCTTCAAAGTCTCAGCTTCAGATGATCAATCACTTGGTCGATTTATCGAGGCTTCAAACAGGGAAAACAAAAATAGATCCTTCACGGCTAAATATACGTAACATAATATCAAACTGTGTTTCAACTTTAACCGGCGCAGCAATGCGTAAGGATATAGAGATTAAAACTTCCATACCGGACGATTTGTTTATTAACGCAGATGAAAGACTCATCTCACAAGCAATTCTCAACCTAATTAGTAATGCAATTAAATTTTCAGAGAATGGAAAACAGATTCAAGTCGTTGTTGAGAAATTTAAGGAGGGGATGATAGAAATAGTTATCAAAGATGAGGGAATTGGAATTTCAGAGGAGAATCAATCAAAACTTTTTAAAATAGATTTTAAGTATTCTATCCCCGGAACAAAAGGAGAAAAAGGTACAGGTCTCGGATTGGCACTCGTGAAAGAAATTGTCGAGAAACATGAGGGTAATATCTGGTTCTATTCTAAGTTGAATGAAGGAAGCGAATTTCACTTTACCATACCCGAAACAAAAAATATTATAATGCTCGTGGATGATAACGAGAAAGTGAGATCGGAATACAGAAAAAAAATCGTGCACACTTTGAATAATTTCGAAGTAATCGAAGCCGATAACGGTTACAAAGCGATAAGTATAATTCAAGAGAATATACCTGCTGCTATTGTTATTAATCACGATATGCCTCTAATGGACGGAATTCAATTCGTTGAAACTCTCAAAAACAGGAGTTCGGTAAGAAATATTCCTATATTGGTTATAGCGAATAAAATTGACGAGGAAATCAGAAAAAAATATATCGAGTTAAAGATAGAAACATTATTAAACGCTCCTGCCGATCTCGATATTCTTATTCAACATTTAAAAGAAAATATCGGGTGGTTCCAGTAGGTTGATTCCCCATAAATTTATTCAAAAAAATTTTTACGACTGATTTGATTATGCCCCAATCGGAAATTAATAGAAATATAAATTGGTATGCTCTATACACCAGACCACGTCATGAATTCAAAGCTGCTCAGCAGTTGGCTAATATCAAATTAGAATATTACCTGCCTACTACTACAAAACTTAAACAATGGAGTGACCGTAAAAAAAAAGTTACCGAACCGATATTTCGAGGATATATTTTCATCCATTGCGATGAGAGGGGACGTCTAGACGCACTTCAGCAAAACAGTATTGTCAAGACTATCAGTTTTCATGGTAAGCCGGCCATCGTTCCCGAATGGCAAATAGAAAATCTGAAAAAGTTATTAGAGGGAAATCCAGATATTATAGTTTCAGATCAAATTAAAGAAGGAGCAAAAATCAAAGTTGTATCAGGCCCATTTAAAGATGTTGAAGGGATTGTAACATATATAAAAAATGAGAGGATGCTTGCAATAACTATCGACACTCTTCATCGCTCGATATTGGTTACACTTCCTGCCGAAAGTGTCGTGAAAAAAGTAGATTCTTAGTCTTTTACGTTCAATAAAATTTTTCTTATTTTAACGTCTAAATAAGTATAAGCCAAATCGAAGATCAATTGCTTATGTTAAATCAGAGAGACCTCATAGAGCTGAAGATCGGTGATGAACTTGATCATTTTCTCATCATCAATAAATTTGAAATCAAAGTCGCTAGAAATAATAAACCTTATATTAACCTTGAATTAAGAGATAAATCTTCCTCTCTCCCGGCAAAAATTTGGGATAACATCGATCAGATAAAAAATAGAATGAAAGAAGGAACTATAGTAAAGGTTTCAGGACAAATTGAAGAATTCGCTGGATTCCCTCAGATTAAAATTAGTAATATCCTTGCAGCGCCTGACAAAGATAATATTAAAGTAGAAGATTTCATGCCTAAATCCGAACGTAATCCCGATACAATGTTAT
>Ga0154609_1117_pt30 | contig 13492 bp, 13 predicted proteins | sample Rifle2008BG13ft_FD_116038 | JGI IMG/M metagenome (GOLD analysis project Ga0154609, IMG submission 116038) | Ignavibacteria bacterium RBG_13_36_8 | reverse complement strand
GGTAATTCTTGCGATAATCTTTTTATCCCATATCTTTTACGGGATATGGCTTTGGATTCAAAACAAAATGGCTAGACCGGGTAAGTATGCCGTTAATGCATCATCGAAGAACAGCGATGTGTTTTCAAGAACGACACTTTTAACCGGTAGTGTTATTTTTATCTTTTTAGTAGTGCATTTGCAAACATTCTGGTATACTTTCAACTTTTCCCCTGAGAAACCAGAGTTGTGGGATATTATGACCGGATGGTTTGCAAATCCATATTATTCCGGTTTGTATGTGATTGCAACGATTTTATTAGGTTATCATTTGAGTCATGGTTTTCAAAGCGCTTTCCAGACATTCGGATGGAATCAAAAAAAATATTTCCCGATTGTGAAAGCGATAGGATTAATTTATTCGGTTGTTATTGCAGCTGGTTTTGCCTCGATGCCGATCTATTTCTTTTTTTTCTACGGAGGTAACTAATGGTAAAATTAGAATCAAAAGTACCTGCGGGTTCAATACAAGACAAGTGGACTAATTATAAGTTCAATATGAAACTTGTTAACCCTGCTAATAAAAGGAAGTTCAACATTATTGTTGTAGGTACCGGATTAGCAGGCGCATCGGCGGCGGCATCACTAGGAGAACTTGGTTATAATGTTCAAGCATTTACATTCCACGACAGCTCGAGACGTGCGCACAGCATTTCGGCACAAGGTGGAATTAATGCAGCAAAGAATTATCAGAACGACGGTGACTCCGTTTACAGATTATTTTATGATACCGTAAAAGGAGGCGACTACAGAGCACGTGAGTCGAACGTTTACAGGTTGGCGGAAGTAAGTAATGCGATTATTGATCAATGTGTTGCTCAGGGTGTTCCGTTTGCACGCGATTACGGCGGATTGCTCGACAACCGTTCATTCGGCGGTGCTCAAGTATCGAGAACTTTTTATGCGAGAGGTCAAACAGGACAGCAATTACTTCTTGGTGCATACAGTGCACTTTCCCGCCAGATTGGTTTAGGCACTGTTAAAATGTATGAACGCCGTGAAATGCTGGGACTCGTTATAATTGACGGACAGGCAAGAGGAATCATTTGTCGCAACATGATTACGGGCGAACTTGAAAGATATGTTACCGATGCAGTACTCCTTTGTACAGGCGGTTATTCAAATATTTATTTCCTTTCTACCAGCGGTAAAAATTGCAATGCTACCGCAATATGGAGAGCGCACAAAAAAGGTGCGGCTTTCGCTAATCCGTGTTTTGTTCAAATTCACCCGACGTGTCTGCCGCTCCATGGAGAAAATCAATCTAAACTAACATTGATGAGCGAGAGTTTGAGAAACGATGGAAGAATTTGGGTGTCGAAGAATAAACAAGATATGCGTCATCCGAACGAAATACCGGAAGAAGAAAGAGATTATTACCTCGAAAGAAAATATCCTTCGTTCGGTAATTTATCTCCTCGAGATATCTCTTCTCGCGCCGCAAAAGAAGTATGTGACGAAGGGCGGGGTGTTCATGGAAGAAATGCTGTTTATCTCGACTTCAAAGAATCAATCGGAAGATTAGGCAAACATGTTATCGCAGAGAAGTATGGAAATCTTTTCGACATGTATCAAAACATAACCGGAACCAATCCTTATGCCGAACCTATGCAAATCTTCCCGGCGCCTCACTATACGATGGGCGGTCTCTGGGTCGATTACAACATGATGGCAACGATACCAGGATTGTTCATTCTCGGCGAAGCCAATTTCTCCGATCACGGCGGTAATAGACTTGGTGCCAGCGCTTTAATGCAAGGACTTGCTGATGGATATTTCGTAGCTCCTTATACAGTTAGCGATTACCTTGCAACTTATAAACCCAAAGCGGTTAAAACCGATCATGCGGAATTCATTAAAGAAGAAAAAACTTTAAATGAAGAAATTCAGAAGCTGCTTTCAATAAAAGGCAAACGCACGGTAGATGATATTCATAAACAGCTCGGACGGATATTATGGAATGGCGTAGGTATGGGAAGAAATGAAAAAGGATTGAAAGAAGCTATAAGTGAGATTAAAGCACTTCGCGATGAATTCTGGAAAAATGTCAATGTGGTTGGTAATTCCCAAGATTTCAACCAATGTCTCGAAAGAGCGGGTAGAGTTGCTGATTACCTCGAACTTGCCGAGTTGATGGCTGTCGATGCCTTGCAGAGAGAAGAATCGTGCGGCGCTCACTTTAGAGAAGAACATCAGACCCCAGACGGTGAGGCATTGAGAAGAGACGATCTGTTTACATTTGTATCTGCCTGGGAATTCAAAGATGTCGGTAAATGGGAGCTTAATAAAGAACCGCTTGAATTCGAATATGTAAAACTATCCACGAGGAGTTACAAATAATGAGTGGAGAAAAGAAAATAAAATTGAAACTGAAAATATGGCGGCAGGCTGGTCCGAAAGCCGTTGGCAAATTCGTAAATTATGACATAGAAGTTTCTCCCGATGCTTCGTTTCTTGAAATGCTTGATGAATTGAACGAAAGTCTGGAAGGTAAAGGAATCGAGCCAATTGCGGTTGAAAGCGACTGCCGAGAAGGTATCTGCGGTGCATGCGGTTTGGTAATCAACGGACGACCGCACGGGCATTTGCCTGGATTAACAACCTGCCAGGTGCATATGCGTCATTTTAAAGACGGACAAACAGTGTATATCGAACCATGGAGAGCAAAAGCTTTCCCGATAATTAAGGATCTTGTTGTGGATCGGTCGGTATTCGATAGGATTATGCAAGCCGGTGGCTTTGTTTCCATTAACACAGGCGGTATTCCCGATGCAAATGCAATCCCGATTTCGAAAGATATTGCTTCACTGGCAATGGATGCCGCTCAATGTATCGGCTGCGGTGCCTGCGTTGCTGCATGCAAGAATGCTTCGGCAATGCTCTTTGTCGGGGCTAAGGTATCTCAATATTCACTGCTTCCGCAAGGACAGCCGGAGAAATACAGACGCGTTCAAGCAATGGTGAAAGTTATGGACGATGCAGGTTTCGGAAGCTGTACGAATACTTATGCTTGCGAAGCTGAATGTCCTAAGCAAATTTCCGTCTATAACATTGCAAGGATGAACAGAGATTTCTTCATGGCCAAGATAAAAGGTGAAGAAGTTACTTCATAAAGGAAGCTGATTTGGTTAAATGAAAATGTTAATCCCGGTTATTAGTTTAATAATCGGGATTTTTTTATTTCATTTTATTATAATTGCTTTCGATCTAAGCGAATTACGGAATTTTGTGTTATTTTAGATTCGACACAATCGGTAGAGCAGTATGTTTAGGAAAGAAATTAAATTCATATATGATTTTACGCTTAACAAGGTTAGGAAGATCGGAACATATCTCACTTATGATCAGATTGCAAAAGCTGAAATTCATCCCTCGATTCTTCATTACATCTCCGCTGAAATTGATTTCTTGATTTTTGAAGATCGGCAGAAAATCTTAAAGGATTCCGTATTTGATTATTCGGGTGAGAAGGTAAGTGATTTATTCGCACAGATAGCCGATGAGGTGAAAAAGAACAAAAGATTTTCATTGGAATACATTGCCAAACTGATTTTACATTCCGCCTCCTTTAATATCAATTACCTTGCTCGTCCGCGTTGGTCTTTAATGAAACTTATTTTTGAGGATGAAGAGCACAAGAACACCACGGAAATCAAGCAAATCCTGAACTATGTTTATTATTATGAATACCTGAAGAAAATTATTGTTTCATATATAAATCGGAAAAAGATACTATCCATAAATTATACTGAATTTGAAGACTTACTGAATAAAATTGACAAGCTAGGAGTTCAGTCAAATGCTCATATCCTTGTAGAATCAGCATTAGCATCTATGGTTAATTTCTTTAATCTAGGTGAACAGAATAAACATTTAATCCCATTGCAGGCGATCGAACTCTTTCTTAGAGAGAAAAATCTATTGAGTTATGTCGAAAAATTAAAAGTTGAATTTCCACAGGATGATAAACTTGTATATGATTTAAAAGATTACAAGAAAGTTTTCGACGGTGTAAAGAAAGAACGAACAGAAACCGCAGAAAAATTTGAACATGAATTAATTGGTGATGAAAAGCCCGTTCTCGAGTACGAAGAAGAACAAATTGAACCTGAAGATAAGCGGATTGAAGAAGATTATAAGTCTGATGAGAATATAAAAATATATCTTGACGAAAAAACGGAGGATGCAGAGAAAACCGGTCTGCAAGAGGATACAGACTTAGAACCTCTAGCAAGTAGTAACGATGTGAGGGAGAAAGATTTAGTTGAAGAGAAAACAGGTGAAGATTTCGAAGAACAAGAGCAGGAAAGTGAAATTATACCGGAAAGTGAACTAGATGAAGGAGAGTTGTTGGAAGAAACTGAAACGGATGAAATGGTCGAACTCGTCGATGAAGAGAGGGAGAGCGATGAATTTATTGATGATACGGAAATAATTGATAAGGATGGAAGTGAAGAGACGAAAGAAGAATTAATAGATGAAGTAGAAAACAATATTACTAGTGAGGAAGAAACGAAGCAGACAAGCCCCGGGATAGAAAAAATTATAGTTAAAACAAGGGGGAAAAGTAAAGAGCTATCGGACGAAGAACCTACATTATTTGAAGTTTTAGAGGAGATGAAAGAGGGAACAGATAATACTGCATTGCAAAGCGAAGAAGATATGCAAAAGAGTGAACCAGAAATACTAGAAGAAAAGCCGTGTTATCTTGCAAAGAACGGGACTAAACTAGAAGTATCCGAGCTGATTGAAAGAAAGAATATAACCAAAGTAATCGAAATAGTATTTGATTACGATATTGAAGAATTTGCTAATACTATAGACAATGCATGCAGCTGCAGTACCAAGAATAAAGCTATGAGCCTTCTTAATGATTTGTTTGAGAGGAATAAAATAGACACATCTTCAAAAGAGGCTGAAACACTCAAATCAGTCATATCCGAATTTTTTGATCGTAAGTCGAAATAATGTTTATTGATTATGTAAAAATATTTGTAAAAGCCGGAGACGGTGGAAACGGTGCTGTAGCATTTCGTCATGAGAAATTTGTACCGAAAGGGGGACCCGCAGGCGGTAATGGTGGTCGCGGTGGAGATATTGTTTTCTTAGCCGACCGCAATTTGCATACTTTGCTTGATTTGAGATATAAAAGAAGATATGTGGCAAAGGATGGTGATAACGGTGGAACTTCGCTCAAAGATGGCAGGAGCGGTTCCGATGTAATTGTAAAAGTACCTGTAGGCACACTGATAAAAAGCGGCGAGACTGAAAGGATACTTTGCGATCTTGATGAAGATGGTATACAATTCATTGCTGCGAAAGGAGGCAAAGGGGGAAAGGGAAATGCAAATTTTGCAACTCCTACCAATCAAGCTCCTAGGTTTGCAGAAGAAGGGAAACCCGGTGAAGAAGGAAATATCATTTTAGAATTGAAATTAATTGCCGATGTTGGTTTGGTCGGATTTCCGAATGCCGGAAAATCGACATTCATTTCAACTGTATCGGCTGCACGCCCTAAGATTGCCGATTATCCTTTCACAACACTCGAACCGAACCTGGGAATTGTTAAGTACAAAGACTTTCGGAGTTTTACTGTTGCCGATATTCCGGGAATAATTGAAGGTGCTCATATCGGCAAAGGACTAGGAATAAAATTTTTAAGACACATCGAACGGACTAAGCTGCTTATGTTGATGATAGATATTTCTTCGGCTGATATTCAGAAAGAATATGATACACTGGTAAACGAATTGAATAATTATAGTAAGGAACTTACAAGGAAAGAGAGATTTGTTGTATTAACCAAAGCCGATTTATTACTCGAAGAAAAAATTGAAAAAATAAAAAAGAAAAAAATCAAAGGTTATAAGGGACTAATATTCATTTTGTCTTCAGTAAGCGGATACGGTGTTCAACAAATATTGGATTATTTATGGCAGCAGCTCAAAGATTAACTCCCCGACTTTTATCGATGAGGTTATTACTCCTTTTGGTAATTACTATATCAGCAAGTATTATAGGATTAATAGTAGGGAGTATGGAAATTTCATTCGGTGATTTGCTCAGCGTACTCTTTTCATCAAACTCCAATCAGACAATATCTAAAATCATTTTTGATATTCGTTTGCCGCGTATATTGCTAGCAATAGCTGTTGGCGGTGGGCTTTCGGTAGCTGGAGCGGTTTTCCAGGCAATTCTCATGAATCCATTAGCAGAGCCTTACATTTTAGGAATTTCCAGCGGTGGTACTTTTGGTGCGGTACTTGCAATGATGTTAGGTATATCTTTTATATGGATCTCTACATTTGCATTTATCGGTGCATTATGCGTTATGGCTGTTGTTTTTATTCTGGGAAGAAGGTTCGGTGAACTCGAACCAAATGTTTTGTTATTAACCGGAATTATGGTGGGAGCGTTTTTCTCGGCAGCTATCCTTTTGATGATGACAATGCTTGGAGATTCCATACGTTCGGCAATATTTTGGCTAATAGGTAATCTGGCATTAGCAAAAGCGGAAACTGTATATTACATTTTACCGGTCACAATAATTATCTCTATTTTCCTTTCATTGAACGGACAAAAGTATAATGTGCTTTCGTTGGGAACGGAAAATGCTCTGCATATGGGAGTAAACACAGCTTTTATAAAAAATGTTTCGTACATCTTAGCCAGTATTATGATCGGTGCGATAGTCTCAGTAAGCGGTATAGTGGGTTTTGTCGGTTTGCTTATTCCTCATGTGTGCAGATTGATTTTCGGAATTGACAATAGAATTGTAATTCCTGCTTCATTTTTTGTTGGAGCCTCTTATTTGATTTTGGCTGATACACTAGCGAGGAGTATAATTGCACCAGCCGAACTTCCCGTTGGTGCAGTTACTGCTTTAGTCGGCTCTCCGATTTTTATTTATCTTTTAAGAAAGAGATTTAATCTAATTACATAGAGAGGAAGCAATGCAAATGAAAAAGATTATATCGGTATCAACGGTTGTGTTGATGTTACTCTCAGCCTGTTCGGCCGGGATTAATATTTTTACCGACAGGGATGAAGTAACTCTCGGTCTGCAATTTTCACAAGAAATACTAAACAATTCGAAGGAATATCCGATTTACAAAAACGACAAAGTGAAAAATTATATCAACGAACGGATATTTCAGCACATTATGACCTCTCCCGATATTAAAAAGAAGGGAGTATACAGCTATCAATTGGAAATCATCGATAACGATACCACTCTCAATGCATTTGCAGTACCCGGGGGATTTGTATATGTGTACACCGGATTATTAAAGTATCTCGATTCAGAGGCAGGTCTTACCGGTGTAGTTGGTCATGAAATCGGGCATGTTGAAAAACGTCACTCAACACAAAGAATTACAAAAGCCTACGGTCTTTCTATTCTTATGAATATTGTTTTGGGAACTAATCCGACACAAGTTGCAGAGATTGTAGCAAATTTGTTTTCCGGATTAGCGCTGTTAGCAAACAGCAGGGCAAACGAGGAGGAAGCCGACCAAGCTTCACTTTCATATTTAAGGTCAACGCGATATTATCCGGGAAGCGTAAAGTTCTTTTTCGAAAAGTTACGCGATGAGGGGAGAATCTCAAAAGGGGGAGAAGGATTAGCAGTATTTCTTTCCACGCATCCCGATCCGATTGAACGTATTAGTTCGACGGATAAAAGGCTTTCGAATTTAGGTATCGAAATTAAAACGTATACCGCTAAAGGAGAGGGAATTTATAAGTCGGAATATGAGAAGAATATTAAAGCAAGAATGAATTAAAAAATTCAATTTATATACTGGATGTACCGTTTCGAGACCTTGAAGTTTGGGGATATCATTCATATATTTACTCCCTAATTTTAAAGTAATCGGCGAGGTAGCTCAGTTGGTTAGAGCAGTGGAATCATAATCCACGTGTCGGGGGTTCGAATCCCTCCCTCGCTACTAAAAAGCATTCGGAGACATATTATGTATTCACTTTTAATTACAATCGCAATTATTCTTTCAATTTTACTTATTATCATTGTACTCTTACAATCGAGTAAAGGTGGAGGTTTGGCAGGTACTTTCGGTGGTGGTGCCAACTTAGGTTCAATGTTTGGAACAAGAAGAACTGCAGATTTTTTAAGTAAAGCTACGTGGTGGCTCGGTGGAGCTATATTGATCATTGCTATTCTTATAAATCTTTTCTTTTTACCGGGTCAAATTTCAAGTAGTGAAAGAGAGAGTATTATTCAAAGTTCGAACCAGCAAAGAGCAATACCAACTACTCCTGCTCTGCCTGAAACACCGACTGAAACACCTTCAGAACAGCCTAATAATTAAGTGGTTTTTAATTTATTTGTAAGGCCTGTCTCAATTCTTTTTGAGACGGGCTTTATTTTTTTTAATGTTTGAAATCAGTAACAATGAATGAATTTGTTAAGGAAAATGTCAAATGAGGGAAACATCAAAAGTTGTAAAAGCCTATAAGAATCAAGAGTTTTTAAGCTCTGCTGATGCAAGAACAATACGAATTCTTTCGGAGTTTTATGAACCTAAGGCGCGGTTTAAAAAACATAATATAATTGACACTATTGTGTTTTTCGGTTCAGCACGATTAATCTCAAAGAATGAGGCTCTAAAAAAACTTTCTCTGTTAAAAAAACAAAAAAATAATTTCTCAAAAGCATATAAGCTAAAACTCAGAAAAGCAGAAAAACTACTCGAGTTGTCAAAATATTATGAAGATGCAGTTGAATTATCAAAGAGACTTACTAAATGGTCTATGAATTTACCGGTTGATGAGAAGAGGTTTATAATTTGCAGCGGTGGTGGTCCGGGAATTATGGAAGCTGCGAATAAGGGAGCAAAACTGGCAGGTGGTACTTCAATCGGGTTAAACATTAGTATCCCAACCGAACAATTTGCGAATAAGTACTTAGATCCAGAGTATATATTTGAATTCCATTACTTTTTTATGAGGAAATTTTGGTTCGTATATCTTGCTAAAGCTCTTGTGGTATTTCCAGGGGGCTTCGGTACTATGGATGAATTAATGGAAGTCTTGACTCTTTTACAAACAAATAAAATAAAGAAAAAGATGAAAGTGGTAGTGTATGATTCAAAATATTGGAAGGAGATAATTAATTTTAACTCCTTAGTAAGTCATGGAATTATTAGTTCAACCGATATGAAGTTATTTGATTTTTGTAACACGGTTGATGAAGCTTTTCAAAAGATCACAAAGCATTTTTCAAAATATTATATAAGTAACGGAATTAAAAGAAGTTAAAAGATTGGGAATAAAAAAACCCTTTGAAAAAGGGTTTTTTTATTTTTACCTGTCTCTGAAACTTTCGCGTGAAGCTCTTCTTTTGGCTTTCATTCTATCCATTCTTTTTTCAATGGAAGGTTTAACAAAAAAGGTCCTTTTTTTGTACTCTTTGAGTATTCCGGAACGTTCGTATTTCTTTTTAAACCTTTTGAGAGCCTTATCGATATTCTCGTTCTCTTGAACGTTAATACCTATCAAATCTTATCACCTGCCTTATAGTTGTTTAAAAAATGCCTTCAAAGATAAATATTCCAAACTAATTTTCAAAGCCGTTTTTTATTAATAATTTGTAGTTATTTATTCTATGATATCGCGGTAGGGGATAAGAGAAATTGATATTTGAGGGATTACTTTTCTGATTTCTTCTTACTTTTTTTAGATTTTGACTCCTCCACAAACCCTTTATCCTTGGCATAATCGTAGAGTTTAGTGTAAAGCATTTTTCGAGCTCTATGCAGCCGCGATCGGACAGTGCCGATGGGACAATCAATAAAATCAGACATCTCCTCGTATGTAAAACCTTCTATGTCGCTGAGAATAATTACCGTGCGAAAGTCTTCGGGTAGCTCGGAAATGGCCGAGGAAATGTCATCATCTAACAGTTTGCTGAAAGCATCTTCTTCATAATGCTGGGATTTAACTTCAGTAGCTTTAATATTCTCGTAGAAATTTTGAACATCCTCATAATCAACTTTGTTTGGTTCCTTGCTGACTCGTCGATATTCATTTATAAAAGTATTTTTTAGTATTCTGAATAACCATGCTTTGCAATTGGTACCTTTCTCGAATTTATCGAAGAACCGAAAAGCTTTTAACATAGTTTCCTGAACAAGGTCATCGGCTTCATCAGGATCTCCAGTCATCCGTAAGGCGAAGTGGTATAGTGCATCGAAATGTGGAAGTACCTCCTTCTCAAAATCTTCGTTAAGCTGCTGTGTCTGAGTGTCTAATATTTCCGCTTCCTTGGTCAGCATAAATGTATTAAATAAACTCTATTGCCATGTTTTTATTAATTAAATATCGCTCCATTCAAAATGGAGTTGTTTTTACTTTTTAAACTGTGTACGAAACCGTTTATAACTACCTGTTCAACTTTGTTATTATTTATTAAAACAAAGTTGGCATTATTCTCAACCGATATTTCGTAACAGACAGATTTTTCATTACGTAAAATATTAATGGGTAAACTCGTGTACTTTTCATTTATCCATTCCGAATTCAGAATTACCGATACAAATCCATCACTGTATAACTTCTTGAAATCCAATTTTTTAATCTTTTCAAACGACTTGAATTTTTTCTGGTAGGTCTTACCTTGATTTAAATACATATCTGTACAGTCGAACGTATCATAAGCGCCGTAAATCGAGAGGTCTCCAATATCCTTAATTTTACCAACATAAAAACTGCTCTCGTAATCTTCCGTGCTGTATTCTTCGTAATTTATTCCTATGTCTATTTTATATTCTTTTCCGTTTGTTTCAATCGTAATATTTTTAAGAAGTACATCAAACATTAACTCTTTGTTCTCCAAGATTTCTTTATATTTAATAATAGCTAGATTCCTATAAGAATTAGATGCAATTGAATGGAATCCGATTAATAATGTGGCAAAATTTAATTTACGTATTTCTTGCTTTGTCAACTCATCACGTTTACCGCCGCTTTCAATGAGGATAGAACTCGTTCCGCGTTTGACAAAGTTATCTCCAAAGGCTCGCGGTTCGTATTCATCGTTGTAGCGAGCTATTTGGTTGGGGATAATTTTAGAAACCTTGTTATAAATATCGATTATAACCTGAATTGATAGTTTTCTTGCATTGTTTAATGAGTTATAATAATCGAACGGTGGAGCTAGAAACGAAAGAACCGCTGGTTTACCTGTGATGCCAACCGTATAATTTGAGTTTTGATCGTGCAGATTGAATGCAAACTTTGGCTTTATTTTACGATATACTGATTCTAAAATTTGTGATTCTGGAAATAAAAGTTTCTTTGCATCCCTATTGATATCTATTTCCGATGCATTTTGTCTTTTAAATTTTTCAGCTCCATCCGGGTTGAGCATTGGAATGAAGAACAATGTGGTTTTTTCTAAAATTTCCTTTCGAAGATTGTTAAAATTATCATCAGCTAAAAAAAAATTAAAGATGTCGAACATAGCCATTGTTGCCGTGGATTCGTCACCATGCATTTGTGACCATAACAATATCTTTGTCTTTCCTTTACCGGTTGAAACTAAAAAAATTTCTCTTCCTTCCAGTGATTCACCTGCTTTGGCAATCGTGAACATAGAATGTTCTTGCAGCTTTTTGATAAGGGGGATTATCTCTTTGTGTTTGAACCTTCTATTTAATAGACTTGTTTCTTTATAGGAGTCGTAATTTGCTAATAGAGATTTTATGGAAAATTTTTTTTTCAAAATAGTCCTCATATATAAATGATTTACAATTATTATCCAATTTAACTACAACTGTAATTGAACAAATATACAAATAATAAAGGAGATAAAAATATGGGAACAGATAGACTTCTAATCGGCGAAGAAGCACCTAACTTTAATTTACTTGGAACCGATGAAAAAAATTATTCTTTAAATTCATTTTCGGATAAGGAGGCCATGATTGTCGTATTTAGCTGCAATCATTGTCCGTATGTTAAAGCATATGAAGAAAGAATTATAAAGATACAAGAGGATTTCAAAAATAAAGTTCAGGTTGTTGCTATTAATTCGAATGATGCGGATAGTTATTCCGAAGATTCGTTTGATAATATGAAATTCAGAGCTAAAGAAAAGGGATTCAATTTCCCTTATTTGCGGGACGAAGATCAGTCTGCGGCTAAAGCCTACAAAGCAACTCATACGCCCGAAGTGTTCCTATTTGATAAAAATAGAAGATTAGTATACCAGGGTAAGATAGATGATAATTGGAAAGAAATCGAAAATGTTAAGGCTCATTACCTAAGAGATGCTATCGAAGAATTAATAGATGGGAAACCGATAACAACTCCGGAAACATTCTCGATCGGCTGTACAATCAAATGGAAAAATCAATCATAAGATTGTACCGAAATTTTCTTCGTACTTTTTAAGTTCCTTTAAGGGATCAGTTGCTATAGCAAAACAGTACAGAGGGTATAAATTTGATATCATTTTTATAAATTCAATTACCAATTTATCTGAAGATATTTTATCCCAACTTGGATCTTTAATTTTCTGAAATAGTATATAGTTTATGTTTTCAAGTTTCGGCAGGTGTTTATCGGCTTCAAACTTTTTAAGAACCGGTTCTGCTTCCTTTTTCAGTTCATACAAAGAATATTTATTGTTGATTTTGTATTTCTTGCACACATCAATAATTTGTTTTCGATACATATTTAGATTCTTTTTAAAGAAAAGATTCGGTCCGTTTGTGTTGTTGATAAATAAGCCGATTTGTGCTGATTGAGAATCGAAGTAAAGGTAAAATTCGCTGTCTAATTTAAACCTTCCGAAGTGTATCAGAAAATATGTTTTGTAAGGCTCCTCTTTTACAAAGCGCATATCTTTATTTATGCGCAATAGGGTCTGATTAAATTTAGGTTCTGTACGGATAGATGGATTAAGCCGATTTAAAAAAGGAGATAATTCGCTCACAAAAGATTTCGCAGGTTCAACAATGAAGTTTTGATATCTATGTTTGTTTTTGTGGAACCAAGTTAGATTATTATTTTTTTCAAGATCTCCGAAAAAACGAAAAAATTCCTTGCTAAAACCTCTAAAACTTTTGTCATGAATTGTCAATACATAATCCCAATGTTAAGGATTATGTAGAAACGGTTCAAATCTTTTCTGTATCTATCGTAAAGATTTTCAACACCTTCCCCGAAAAGATGGGTGAAGCAATATCTCATGTTTATTCCAATGAGATTTGTCTTACTTGTTCCAAAGTAAGCACCGAAACCGATGTAACCACCTACGGCATACTGTGAATGGGCTTTAGCAAAAGACTTGAAAAATTCATCTTCATAAGGAGTTGTAACAACTATTGTAGGTCCTGCACCAATAAATAAGTAAGGTCGTAAGCTTTCTGTTAATGTTTCGCGGAATAGTCTATATTGAATACCCAAATTCAACGGCAGTAGGAATACA
>Ga0154609_1087_pt1 | contig 13889 bp, 14 predicted proteins | sample Rifle2008BG13ft_FD_116038 | JGI IMG/M metagenome (GOLD analysis project Ga0154609, IMG submission 116038) | Ignavibacteria bacterium RBG_13_36_8 | reverse complement strand
AAGGAGCTAAGATATCTTCAGGAGTTAAAAATTAAGGAACCCGTTATCAATTATGATCTAGCTCCGGAATTCGGTAAAAGAAAATTTTCTTATGAGGATTTTAAAGATAAATATTTATGGCAGCAACTCTTTTATGAAAATCTTTTTGAAGCATTAGGATATTCAAAAAATAAAGGAATAATGCTGAATGTCTCGCGGGCGGTTACAATAGAAGTATTAAGAAACCTCGATATTAAAGATAAAAAAAATGATAAAATTGAATCGATATTATTTAACATTAGCGGGATGATTCAGAAATCTGAAACTCAAAAGGATTCCGAGACAGTTAAATATATTTCAGATTTGAGCAAATATTGGATGGAAATTAAAGATCGTTATGATGGAAAAACTTTCGATGAAGTACAATGGCACTTTTTCAAACTCAGACCACAAAATTTTCCGACAATCCGTTTAGCAGCAGGTGCCCGGTTATTGAGTGAAATGTTATATAATGATTTGATGGGAATAATAATAAAAAAATTTGTGGAGATTAGAAATCTTAATGTCTTGATCAATTCCTTACGCTCGTTGTTTGTTGTAAAGTCCGACGGTTATTGGAGTAATCATTATGTTTTTGATCAAACATCCAAAACCACGATTAAATATTTTGTCGGAGCTTCTAGAGCTGATGAGATAGTTATCAATGTTGTTCTTCCTCTATTTGCCATCTACTTTGAAATTTTTGGCAAGAAGGATCTTGCGAAGAAGGTTTTTAAAACATATGGACTTTACAATCAAAAATCAGATAATAAAATTGTAAGAGATGTTGCTGATAATCTTGATATGATGGAACAGATTAAAAAAACAATTTATGCTCAAGGAATGATAGAGTTATTTAGAAATTATTGCTCAAAGAATAAATGTTTGGAATGTGAGATAGGGAAATCGGTTTTTAATTAAAAATTATTTAGTTCGATAATCCTTTCATTTGATTAATTTTATCTCTTAAAGTCGCAGCTCTTTCGTAATCTTCCTTCTCTATTGCTTCTCTTAACTGCTCTTGAAGTGTTGCAATTTTTGTCTCTTTACTACTTTTATTTACAGTTTTCTCGGTTTTATTTTCCTCTTGTTCTTGTGAGTCTTGATCTATCTCAGTAGTCTCATCTCCTGAAGGAACAAAAGATGCAGCGCGCATTACTTCTTCGCTAACGTATAATGGGGCGCCTGATCTTACTGCCAGAGCAATGGCATCGCTTGGTCTGGAATCGATCTCGCTGATCAAAGAAGATACCTCCACTACGATTTTAGCATAAAATGTATTTTCCTTTAACGAATCTATAATTACCTCTTTTATTGTTCCACCTAAGTTATCTGTAAGGTTTTTTAGCAGATCATGTGTTAATGGACGGGGAGGTTTGATACCTTCAATTTCAAGTGCAATAGATTGAGCCTCGAAAGCACCAATAATTATAGGAAGTCTTCTCAATCCGAAGGACTCTTTTAGAAGAAGAGCATAAGCCCCTCCTGTTGAGGGGCTGGATGATAATCCTAATATTTCAACTTGTACTTTTTCCACAGTGTTAATTCGACTTAGCCTTTTTAATTTCTTCTATTAGCGCAGGAACAACTTCAAAAATATCGCCAACTATTCCGTAGTCTGTAGCTTGGAATATCGGTGCATCCTTATCTTTATTTATAGCAACAATATATTTGGATGATCTCATTCCGGCAAGATGCTGGATTGCACCGGAAATACCGAGCGCAATATAAAGTGTTGGTGAAACGGTTTTACCGGTTTGCCCAACTTGTTCGGCATGAGGTCTCCAACCGGCATCTACAACCGCTCTTGAAGCACCTACAGCAGCATTCAGCACATTTGCCAAATCTTCAACCAATTTAAATTGAGCTGCTTCTTTCATTCCCCGTCCACCTGAAACAATGATATCGGCTTCTGCAACATCAAGTTTACCCTCACTTTGTTTTAATTCTATAACCTTTGAACTAAGATTCGGATTCTCAAGTTCCTTTACCGTAATTTCAGCCTTTTCATCGGAAGAATTGCCGGGTGAAAATACATTCGGCCGGATCGTAAAAATCTTTTTAGGGCTGCTAATTTTTACATCAATGATCGCTTTGCCAGCATAAACCGGTCGTGAGGCTACTATGTCTCCTCCATCGAATTCAAATCCTGTACAGTCAGTAGCAATACCGCAATCGAGTTTCGCCGCTAAGCGGGGTGCAAGGTCTTTTCCTAACGCTGTGTTTGGAAAAATTAAAATATCGCTTGTGACATCTTTGATATAACTGACAAGAATTTCAGTGTAAGCACTGGAGGAGTAATTTGCTAAATCTTTATTTTTAATATGGATAACTTTTTTAACTCCGTATCCTCCAACTTTATCAATGCCTTCGGTATCATTTCCGATTACTATTGCTTCGACTTCCGAACCAAGTTTGTTTGCAAAATCGAAACCGACTCTGGCAGCTTCAAAAGATGCTTTTTTAATTTGACCGTTTCTTTGTTCGATGTATACTAATATTTTATTTGCCATAATAACTCCTTAGATTACTTTTGCTTCTTCTCTTAAAAGACGAACTAATTCAGGAACGGCTGAAGCATCCGTGCCAATAATCCTACCAGCTTGTTTTGAAGGAGGTCTTTTCATTTTGATAATCTCAACCAAGTTAGTGCATTGAATAGCTGGTTTTTCTTCAATTACTTTTTTCTTTGCAGACATAATGCCTTTGAGCGAGGCATAACGTGGTTCGTTTAATCCCTTTTGAGCTGTAATAACAGCCGGAAGAGTAGTTTCAATAACCTCTCTGCCTCCTTCAATCTCACGTTCTGCTGTGATTTTTTTATCTTCGATATTAAATGTAACAGCTACCGAAATGCAATTAAAACTCAATAGTTCAGCAGTTATCTGACCGACAATTGAATTATCATAATCAACCGATTGTTTACCGAAAAATATTAATTCGGCTCCTTGAGATTTTATTTCTTCTGCAAGGGCTTTTGCAACTGAGAGTGAGTCGCGCGGATTATCATCTTTTAACAGAACACCGCTGTCTACTCCCATAGCCAATGCTTTTCTGATCGTTTCTTTATTTGCATCGGGTCCGACAGATATTACAACAACTTCACCTCCTAACTTTTCTTTTGTCTTCAACGCTTCTTCGATTGCATACTCATCGTACGGATTTACAACGAAAGTAACTTCCTTGGGGTCGATCGATTTACCGTCGGTGCCGATGTTTATCTTCGCTGCCGTGTCCGGGACGTGGCTTACACAAACAACAATTTTCATTGTTCCTCCTTTAATTCCGCAAAATTTTCTCAAAAATATAAATATACATCGTGCCAATTCCAAAGCGAAATTTAAATAAAATTTATTTTTACACTACATTTTAATAAATTATTAACCGATTAAATTCGGGAATACATTTTTTACAATGGTTGAAGAATTGCCTAAAGGAATAATCGAGCCTGAGACGGATGAAGAGACTACGGTTGGTTTGCTTTGCCGGGTAGTTTTATACAATGACGATTGGCATACTTTCGATGAGGTAATTGACCAATTAATCAAAGCTATTAAATGTTCGTATGAAACGGCAAGAGCTTTTACATTTGAAGTCCACGTCAAAGGGAAGGCAATTGTATTTGAAGGGCAACTTGCAGAATGTTTAAAAGTAACATCAATTCTTGAAGAAATTGCGCTTCATACTCAAATTCTCTCTTAAATAATGAGTCTATTCCTTTTACTGTTATTTTTTCCGTCAAAATTATTTTATATTTATTCGGCCAATTAGGGTATTTGAACAAAATTAATTAAGTCATGCAAATAGGACTTGTCGGTTTACAATATTCGGGAAAGACTACACTTTTAAATGCCGTAACAAAGACAGAATCTATTCAATCCGGTAAAGATGAAGCAAATATTGAAGTTGTAAAAATTCCCGATGAGAGATTGGATAAACTAACGGATATCCTGAAACCTCCTAAAAAAGTAAATGCAACTATTGAGGTATTTGACTTTCCGGGATTACGGATGTCCGATGATGGAAAAGTTAAAATGAGTCCTTCTTTCTTGAAGAATGTTCAAGATAACGATGCACTCTTTTATGTAATCAGACAATTTCGTGATGATACAGTTCCACACCCTTTAAGTGACATAGATCCTATTCGTGATATTAATTTCTTAAATACAGAGTTTCAGCTTTATGATTTAGGCTTTTTTGAAGACAGGCTGGAGAAACTTAGAAAAGATATAATGCGAAGCACCGATGAAAGTTTGAAAAAAGAATTGCCAGTAATTGAAAAGTGCCTTACGCACCTTGAAAAAGAAGAACCTTTGCGCTTATTACATTTAGAGGAAAACGAAAAGAAGATGTTGGCGGGGTACCAAATATTTACACTCAAACCGTTGGTTGTTGCTGTTAATTTTGACGAGGATTCTATAAGCAAGGTTGATGAAATTATTGCTAAAATAAAAAATGAAATTAAATTCGGAGATGTTCAAGTGATTCCGTTTTTCGCTAAGATAGAACATGAACTTTCCCAGCTTGATGAGAATGATCGAAAATCCTTCATGGATGATTACGGGATAAAAGAATCGGCTCAGAGTAAAATTTTAAGAACATTGTATGATGTATTGGGATTACTTTCCTTTTTTACTTATAATGATAATGAATGCCGCGCTTGGACACTCAGAAAAAATAGTAATGTACATGAAGCAGCACGTGTTATTCATACTGATTTTTACAATAGATTCATAAGAGCTGAAGTGGTTCATTTTGACGATTTCATAAAACATGGTTCGTTTGCTAAATGTAAAGAAGCCGGTGTTTGGCATTTGGAAGGTAAAGAATATATTGTTAATGATGGAGATATAATCTTAATCCGACATAACTGATTTTTAACAATAAACGGAGAAGCAAAATGTCAAGGCAGGCAATTGAAGGACTAGAACCCGTATTGTTATGGGAAAAGTTTTATGAAATCTCTCAAATCCCAAGGCCTTCGAAAAAAGAGATGAAGGTACGTGAGTATATAAGAAGTTTTGCACTGCAAAATAATTTCACTTTCGAGGAGGATAAAACAGGTAATATCGTCATCAGAGTATCGACTACTCCAGGCTATGAGAATTCTCCGACTGTAGTGTTACAAGGGCATGTTGATATGGTATGTGAGAAGAATAATGATAAGCAGCACGATTTTGAAAATGATCTTATCACATTGGTGCGCGACGGCGATTGGATGCGTGCTGACGGAACGACACTTGGCGCCGATAACGGAATAGGTGTTGCCGCTGCAATGGCTGTTGCGTTGGATAATGAAATTGTGCATGGACCACTTGAGCTTCTATGCACGGTAGATGAAGAAACCGGATTAACAGGTGTGAACGCTTTGGAATCGGGATTTATAACAGGTAAGTATTTGTTAAATATGGATTCTGAAGAAGATGGTGTTTTTTATGTTGGGTGCGCAGGAGGTAAAGATACGAACGGAATTTTTAAGGTACAAAAAACTGATGTGAAAAAAGGATTAGTTCCTTTTGAATTAATAGTAACCGGACTGAAAGGTGGCCATTCCGGATTGGATATTCATCAAGGTAGAGCTAATGCAATTAAATTATTGACTCGTTTATTAAAGAGAATGTGGGAATTAAATTTTTCAATTTCATCAATTACTGGAGGCACTTTAAGGAATTCTATCCCGCGGGAAGCTAAGGTAATTATTTGGTTAAAACCTGCTGATGAGGAAAAAGCCAAAGAGATAATTAAAGATTTTCTTGAGGATTCATTATTGGAGTATAAGACAACCGATGGAAACCTCACCATAAAATTTGAGAGAAAAAAGACCGGAATTAAAAAAGTATTCACAAAGTCCCTTACAAAAAAAATTATAGATACTGCGCTAGCTCTTCCTCATGGTGTTATTTCAATGAGTGCGGATATTCCGGGATTAATAGAGACATCTACTAACCTGGCAACAATTTCAATGAAAGGTGAGAAAATTCAAATCGGCACTAGTCAAAGAAGTTCGATCGAAAGTGCTAAAATAAATACTTCCGACAGCGTTACAGCTATTTTTGAATTAGCGGGTGCGGATGTAAATACCACGATGGGTTATCCTGGTTGGCGACCGGACATGCAGTCGGAGTTGTTGAAATTAGGTAAGAAAATATATTCGGAAATGTTCGGGAATGAACCTGAAGTTAAAGCCATTCATGCTGGATTGGAAACGGGATTACTTGGCGCAAAGTATCCCGGTCTTGATATGATTTCTTTCGGACCGACAATTCAAGGTGCACATTCACCAACCGAGAAGGTCAACATTACTGATATTGAAAAATTTTATAAAATCCTCAAATCATATCTCTTCGAACTAGCTAAAAAGTAGAGTTTAAATGGATTTATTATGGAAAAGCCATATCAGTTAGATATGGCTTTTTTATTGATAAGTCTTTGAAGATTAAACATACCCGATGTATTTAAAAATAAAACTGCTTATTTTAAATGGAAATTAATAACAAACAAAATTGAATTGAAAAATGAAAAATGAATTAAAACTTTATGACGTCCCGAAGATTGCATCTGTCCAGGAGATGATAATCCACTCTGCTCGTGAATACGGTGACAAAATTGCACTGGAAGATTTAAATGCAACACCTCTTCAAAAACTAAATTTTACAAACCTCTTGGAGAATATATTGAAATTCGGTGTTGCATTAAGAGACCTCGGTTTGGGTGAAAGAGCACATATTGCCGTTATAGGTGAGAACCGTGTCCAATGGGCGTTGGCATACCTAACATGTATGTGTTTTAATTATGTTGTTGTCCCTATTGATAAGAATCTTACTGAAAATGAAATACTCAATATCATCCATGAATCGGATTCCGAAGCTATCATTTTTTCGGAAAACTTTGCGGATATGATAGCGGGACACAGACCAGCATTGAAGAAATTGAAACAATTGATATGTATGGACAAAATAGGTGAAAAGAATTTTCATTTTATGATGGATTTGATTCACAAGAGTTATGGATCTGATGTTGGCAAATTACCTAAGGTTGATCCTGAAGCGATAGCGGAAATAATATTTACTTCCGGATCGCTGGGGAGAGCAAAAGGAGTAATGCTGAGTCAGAAAAATTTAGTCTCTAATCTAATGTCAATGGTGAGTATGATAATGATATTTCCAGAAGACAAGTTTTTGTCTGTATTGCCGATGCATCATACTTACGAATGCACATGCGGAATGCTTTGCCCTCTCTATGCGGGTTCTTCGGTGCATTATGCCCGTTCATTGAAAACAATTGTTGATGATATTCAAAATGTAAAAGCAACAATACTTTTAGGTGTCCCTCTTCTATTTGATAAGATGTTCAAGAGAATCAGCAAAGCGATTACGGAAGATAAAGTCAAATCTAAAGTGGTACCGCCATTGGTAAAGATTACAAATGTGATGTCAAAAATCGGATTGAAGGATATTAAGAAAAAGATATTCAAGGAGATGCATGAAAAGTTCGGAGGACATGTGAGAATATTCATTGCCGGAGGTGCCGCACCCGATCCAATGGTAGCAAAGGGACTGCGCGAGTTTGGTTTTACATTCATACAAGGTTACGGTTTAACTGAAACAGCTCCAATACTTACTCTGAATAGACTAGATCGATTTAAAGATGATGCTGCCGGTTTGCCTCTTCCGGGTGTTGAGATAAAAATCAACAATCCAGATGAAAACGGCAGTGGGGAAGTATTTGCAAGAGGACCCAATGTAATGCCTGGATATTATAAAAACCAAAAGTTGACCGACGGGGTTTTTGAGAACGATTGGTTTAAAACGGGGGATATTGGTTACATCGATAAAGACGGATTTCTTCATATTAACGGCAGGAAGAAAAACGTTATCATTTCGAAAAGCGGTAAGAATATTTTCCCCGAAGAAATTGAGGATATATTAAACCGTAGTCCTTTTATACTTGAATGTTTGGTTTATGGTGAAAAGGATTTGAAGCAGGATGAAGTTATTGCCGTGCAGGTTGTTGTTGATGCCGAAGCATTTATCGAACTTTCTGAAGAGCGAGGGATTGAGATACATGATAAGTTGATTCATGATGTGATAGCTGAGGAAGTCGAAAATGCAAATAAGCAACTCCCTTCGTTCAAACATATTAAACATTTTTATCTAAGAGATAAAGAATTTGAGAAAACGACAACTCAAAAGATTAAAAGGTATTTAGTTGGGAAAGAAGAATAAAGTTCCTGTGATGTTTATTAAAAGCCTTATGCAAAACCATAAGGCTTCTTTATTATTTATTTGTGAATCAAATCTTCTTCATTAGATCTGCCATTTCAATTGCCGAAAGGGCGGCATCCCAGCCTTTGTTCCCGGCTTTAGTTCCGGCTCTTTCCACAGCTTGCTCAATTGTATCCGAAGTTATAATACCGAAAATCACCGGTACACCCGTTTCCAAAGCGATATTTGCAATTCCTTTTGAGACTTCCGCTGCAATGTATTCAAAATGTGGAGTTGCGCCGCGGATGACAGCTCCCAAGCAAATAACTGCATCAAACTTTTTTGAATTAGCCATTTTTTTTGCAATCAGTGGAATTTCAAATGAACCGGGTGTCCATGTAACGGTGATATCATCCAAATTTCCCTCGTGTCGAGCGATGCAATCTTCAGCACCTGCTAATAATTGTTTGGATATGAATTCGTTGAACCTGCTTATTACAATTCCGAATTTTTTCCCTTTAGCGTTTAACTGCCCTTGGATTATTTGGGCCATGATGCCTCCTTGTGTTTATCTTCAAAATTATTTATCCATTATAAATAAATGACCAAGTTTGTCACGCTTGGTTTTAAGGTACTTCTCATTTATATCATTCGGGTGTATTTCAATCGGCACTCTTTCTACAATTTCCAGATCATATCCTTTCAGAGCAATAATCTTTTTCGGATTATTTGTCATGAGACGAATCTTCCTTAAACCCAGATCTTTAAGTATTTGAGCACCTATTCCATAATCTCTTAAGTCCGGTTTAAATCCGAGCATTTCGTTTGCTTCGACAGTATCTTTGCCCGTTTCTTGAATTGAGTAAGCAAGGATTTTATTTAATAATCCGATACCTCTTCCTTCCTGACGCATATACAAAATGACACCGCATCCCTCTTTTTCCACCATCTGCATCGCTGCGGCCAATTGTTCACCGCAATCGCATCGTTTGGAACCGAAAACATCGCCGGTCAGGCACTCAGAATGCACACGCACCAGAACCGGTACATCACTTTTTATTTCACCCTTCACGAGAGCAATTGGATTATCATTAGTGTCAAGAGTATTTTCATATAAATGAAGTTTATAATTGCCATACTTTGAAGGCATATCGACAGTCGCTTTTTTACGAATCAATTTCTCGCTTCGTCTTCTGTATTCGATAAGGTCTGCAATTGTTATTATTTTTAATTCATGTTTTTTCGCAAACTCTTTTAATTTTTCCGCTCGAGCCATTGTTCCGTCTTCGTTCATAATTTCGCATAGAACACCTACCGGAGTCAATCCAGCCAATCTTGCAAGGTCCATTGCAGCCTCGGTATGACCGGCTCTCTTTAACACCCCGCCGTCTTTCGCAATTAGGGGAAAGACATGGCCTGGTTTCGCAAAATCCTTAGGCTGTGTTTTTGTATCAACTAATGCTTGTATTGTTTTAGCTCGGTCGAAAGCCGAAATTCCTGTCGTGGTTCCGTGAATGTAATCAATGGTAATGGTGAAAGGAGTCTGATGAAGAGCAGTATTACGTTCAACCATATAATCTAGATCAAGTTCTTTTGCTCTTGCTTCGGTAATCGGAACACATAACATACCTCTTGCTTCACGTGTAATGAAATTTACATCCTGAGGTTTTGTTAGTGCAGCTGCCATTATAAGGTCGCCTTCGTTTTCACGATCAGCATCGTCAACCACAATAATCATTTTGCCTTGTTTGATTTGTTCAATAGCTTCTTCGATTGCGTCAAAACCATTTATGCTTTTTCTTAAATTCTCATTATTCATTACTTGTATCCTAATTTATTAAACCAATCATCGGAATATTTATCTTTGTTTATCTTATTACCAGTTGCGAGTAACTTCTCGATGTATTTTGATATAACATCTGTTTCGATATTTACTTTGTCGCCAATGTGTTTTGTGTGAAGATTTGTATTTGCCCATGTATGAGGTATTACCGAAATCCCAATTATTGTATCACTTAATTTAGCTATTGTAAGACTAATACCTTCAATAGCTATTGAACCTTCCTCGACAATATATTTTACTAAATCAACTGGTACTTCGATCTCGAAAAAATAATTTTCTCCAAGTTTATTTATTTGAGTAATTACTCCTATACCGTTAATATGTCCTTGGACTAAATGTCCTCCGAGTCTCTCAATAGGTCTAACTGCTCGTTCAAGATTTAGTGACATATTGGTTGACCATTTTTCAAGTGTGGTTTTTTTTAGTGTTTCACCTACAGCGTCAGTCCAGAATCCACCTTTATCGACCTTTATCACAGTCAAACATATTCCGTTCACTGAGATCGAATCATTAACCGAAATATCATCTATGATCTTTGTTGAATGGATCTTAAACCGTTTTCCTCCCGAGATTGACTGAAGGTTTGAGATTGTTCCGATTTCTTCAATTATTCCTGTAAACATGGAGTAAAAAATATAAATTTAGTATGATAAAACCACCGCCAAAAGGAGAGACTTTTTAAAATATTTTGGATTCACTCAATTTTGGAAAGATTCTTTCAAAATATTCTTTATTTAATCTTTTTCCTTCATTCTTTAGGATCCCGGTTATGACCTCAATTCCGGCGTTTTTTAGTATTTCTATCCCTTTTCCAGAGACCTCTGGATTGGGATCAATATTTGAAATCACTACCCTGGAAATTTTTTTACTAATTATCAGTGGTACACAAGGAGGAGTTTTTTTGTCGGTATGACAGCATGGTTCTAAATTGCAATATAAAGTTGATCGAGCGACATCTTCGGTTGTGTTGGAAAATGTTATTACCTCCGCATGTGGTCCACCGAATTTTTCATGCCAGCCTTCTCCGATGATTTTATTTCCTTTAACTACAACGGCACCAACCAATGGATTAGGTTCTACTTTCCCTTTGCCTTTAGCTGCTAATTCAAAACAGCGCTTTATATAATGTTTGTCAGATTTCATTGGAAATCACAATTGGACCATGCTAAAATAAAGTTAAATATGAGTATTTACAAAAAAATGATTATTTTAAAATCTAAGTAGGGTGAGAATCCTTATTAATTTAATTAGTTGTTTCGAATATTTAGAAGTATGATAATAGAAAATAAGGAGGGCACATGAAAATTTTTATAAAAAGTTTTATTGTCATCATCTTCTTATACTTGATTATATGTGGCGTGTTTGCACAGGAAAAAGGGGACAATATCAAACAAAAATTATTTGAACTCACCAATAAAGATTTCAATGCAAGTTTGGTTAAGGAATATTCTATGGATGATGTATATAAAGTCATTGAAAGTATTACCGACATATGGGATATTAATGACTGGGCTCCGTCATTTCAATACCTCTATGATTATGATCAAAACGGAAATAATATTGCTGTAATTGTGAAGAATTGTGTACTAAATCCGTGGCAAAATGATCGGCGGGAATTATATTCTTATGATCAAAATAATTTAGTTACACTAATGAACGCACAGAACTGGTCAAACAACCAATGGATTGATGATTATAAAATGATCTATGACTATAACCAACAAGGTTATAATTTGATTGTTACTACACAAAATTGGATAAATGGTAATTGGATTAATGCAGGCAAATTATTCTATACATACAATCCCGAAGGGTATACCATTGAACTTCTCACTCAGCAATGGCAAAACAATGCATGGGTAGATATGACCAAAATATTTTATACATATGATCCAAATTGGAATACTCTTGAAGCATTAATTCAAATGTATGTAAATAATGCTTGGACCGATTTTTCAAGAACTATCTACACATATAATCCCAATGGTTATAAAATAACAGATCTAACTCAAATGAAATTATTTAATAATTGGACCGATCAGCTTCGATCAACATATTCTTACGATCAAAATTGGATGGTTACTCAATGCTTGATTGAGAATTGGACAAACAATACATGGATCCCTTCAATTAAATACTTCTATACTTATGATGTAAATGGTAATAAAGCAACTCAAATTCAGCAGGTGTATCAAGTATTATCTCAGAGTTGGATCAATTCAAGCCGTACGACGTATACCTACCAATTGATTACAGATGTAACTGAAAATTCACAAATCTCGACAGAGTATATATTGTACAATAATTATCCGAATCCTTTTAATCCCAAGACGATCATAGGTTATGAAATTCTAAACCTTGGGGAAAGGTCAGAAAAAAAGGTTCAGTTAAGAGTATATGATATGATGGGAAGAGAGGTTGCCGAATTAGTAAATCAAAAACAATCTCCGGGATATTATAGAGTTGAATTTAATGCGGAGAATTTAACCAGCGGTGTATACGTTTATATTTTGAAAACCGAGAAATTTGTTGAAGCCAAGAAAATGATCATTATGAAATAGGAGGAGTTAATATAATAACTCCTCCTTTTACAATTAGAAACCTGCTATATACTCTGCTTTTTCGGGATTTTGCTCGAGGTATTTTTTCAGAAGATATGCATTATAAAAATGTCCGCTTAAATTGCGCACTCTTGCATATTCATTAAATGTTGCGGTTCTTTTAACTAGGAATAAGCCTTGTGGATCCTCAATCTTTATTAGAGATAGAGCAGCCATTATTCTTGCTGCATCACTTTTTTCTTCACGAAGCATTCTCATTAATGGAATTACAGCCTTTTCGGATTTCATTTCACCGAGATAATAAGCAGCGCTTATTCTGAGTCCTTCGTTGTTCGAATTAACTCCGATAATTAGATTGGTTTCAATAGTTTCGGATTTGGATTTTTCGCTTGTCTGTTCAGCTGAAATTTGAGCGGCAAAAACAACCAGCAAAATTAGTGATACTAAAAAAATGAACTTTTTCATATTAACCCCCTTTAGGTTTATATATTGATCTTATTTTGTTTGTGAGACGATTTTTTCGTACTCACAATTATGACGTAATGATTTATTTTATAGTTGCATAGAATTACTTGTATTGTTGGGGCAATTATTTATCTCTTTGACTTTTAAGTAAATCTTGTAGCTTTCTTGATTATTTGTTACATTGATTTCGTGTTAGATTGAATGGGGGAAAAGTTCTAGTATTTCAACTTTCATCCGGAGGTGGGATTATGAAAGTTAAATTAAATCTTGATACCGACGATTACCTCATTCTCTTCTTATTATTTTTTGGAAGCGTTCTTGCTATTTATGGGATATATGCAGTGTTTGTTGAGGTGGTTGACTGGTTAAGCAGTGCGTTGACAAATGTTAGGTTGAATTGATGTTCGATAAAAGGATTTCCAGCCTATTTGATTTTCTTATATCATACTAATCTTCCTTCTACATCCATATTTTATTACAAATAAAAGTCTAGAAAACTCTTATCATTAAATGATTTGAGACCTTTTTAAAAAGGGAATGAATATAAATTATCTTCACACCATTTTGAGGCAGCGATCGGATTCGCCCGACGGTGCCGGGTTGCAGACCTTCGCCGATTATTTGTTTAATGAATCAAGAAAGTCACGACCTTTGTGAGTTTTGAAAAATTGTTCTCTCTTTAGAGCCTCACTTTTGGAACTAAACTCTTCATGGTAAATTAATTCCAAAGGTTTTCGATTGCGGGTCGATTTAACTTTTCCAAGATTGTGCTCTGTTAGCCTTCTCTGAAGATTTGAG
>Ga0154609_1156_pt17 | contig 14525 bp, 8 predicted proteins | sample Rifle2008BG13ft_FD_116038 | JGI IMG/M metagenome (GOLD analysis project Ga0154609, IMG submission 116038) | Ignavibacteria bacterium RBG_13_36_8 | reverse complement strand
TATTTTAAGTCTCTGTGTTTATCTGAATAACCGGGATACACAACTCTTGTGCCATAAATACGATAGAAATTATAAACAAAATAAAGTGAGCATAATAGAATATTCAATTAAACTTTTACAATTTGTCTAACGAATATACACTACCGGACTATATTATAGACAATTGATTCTTGCTTATGGGTGAAGGAATTGGAAAGGATTATTAAGTGATAATTAGTCTTTAATATTACAACAGACGTTGCTGGAAAGCATCACTGATTTTTAACGAAAATATTAGTCTGCTCTGCTATGAGATTAATCAAAAATGAATAGAATTAAATATATTATGTTATCATTACTTTTGATGTGTTTCGGAAAAAAGTTAAATTGGATTTATTCATTTGGACTCAGGCCAAACACGTAATAATAATTACAACTCTTAACACAATCCGGCAGAGTTATGAAAAAAGAAATACTGAATCAAAACTTGAAAACCATAGTAATTATATTTTTTGTTATAACCGGTGCAACGGGGTTAATATATCAAATAGTATGGTTCAAATATCTGGGTCTTTTTCTCGGAAATACAACTTATGCTCAGATGATTGTCCTATCCACATTTCTCGGTGGACTCGCTATCGGGAATTATGTATTCGGCAAAAAAGCCGATAATTTCAAAAATCCACTGAGGTATTATGCACTGTTTGAATTAACTATTGGTATCTATTGTCTATTGTATCCTACATTAAGTTTTTTCTTTGGGGATTTATTTATAAATGTTGCTTCCTATTTCAACATAGATGGACGCAATTTGCTGTTCAACCTTTTTCGGTTGGTGCTTAGTTCAGTTCTTTTGATTATCCCCGCAATTGCAATGGGGGGGACGTTTCCCGTATTGAGTAAATTTTATATAAGCGATATCGAAAATACACGCCGGGATGTGGCAATTCTTTATTTCTTGAATTCCTTCGGTGCAGTTTGGGGAATAATACTTGCAGGATTTCAACTAATCAAACTTGTTGGATTGAACGTAACAATATATTCCGCAGCAGTTGTGAATATTATCATCGGTGTGGCGGTGCTGTTTCTTTCAAGGTCGGTTAGTGCGACTGCAGGTCCGTCGATCGAAGCGGTTGTAGATACACCGGATGAAATATATACAACGACAAATAAAACTTCGTTATTATCTGTAACAATAGTGGCCGGTTTATCTGGTATGGCTGCTTTGTTATACGAAATGGTATGGACAAGATTATTTATAAATATTTTCGGTTCATCTACGTATGCATTTTCAATAATGCTTCTTGTTTTTATCAGCGGGATTACACTCGGCGGATTTATAATCTCCCAAAAAATATTTGCAAGATATGATAAGATTAAGTTAATAATTATCTTTCAAAGTCTTATCGCTTTTAGCACCATGTTCGTACTTACTTTATACGAGCGATTACCTTTTCTTTTCTGGAAAATCTCCTCATTGATTGTTAAAAATGCTGCAACATTTAATATTTTTCTTACTCTTGAATTCATTATCTGTTTTACGATTTTGTTCGTTCCGACATTACTAATGGGAATGACTCTTCCGGTAATTACAGAGGTGGTTGCCCACCAGAATAAAAAAATCGGTATTTCGGTCGGTAAAGTCTTTGCAATTAATACTTTTGGAACGGTTGTCGGTGTTCTTCTTACAGGATTAGTTTTCATTCCGTTATTCGGTATTAAAGGGAGTTTTGAAATCGGAATACTTCTTAATATCGGTGCTGCGATATTGGTGATAGTGAGTTACGAAAAATTTACTGAGAAGAAAAAAATATTATATTCGTCCACATGCGCGGTTTTACTTTTCTTATATATTCTGTTAATTCCTCAGTGGAATGTTTATGCTTCTCTATACGGTGTCTTCAAAGCATTACACAGCGAACCACCCGAAACTTATGAAGAGTATTTATCCTCCAGAGAAAAATTTAATGTACTCTATTACAAAGAAGGTATAAATGCAAACGTTGCTGTAACAGAAACCTTAGTGCCTCCAAGGCAAAAGCGATTAATTATTAATGGGAAACCGGACGCCAGCAGTATAACAGATATGCCGACGCAGATACTATTGGGCCAAATACCGATGATGCTTCACAGCAATCCGAAAGAAGTATTTGTGGTCGGTTTCGGGATCGGTGTTACAATAGGTTCTGTGTTATTGCACCCTGTAGAAAAGGTTGAATGCGCGGAAATCTCGTCAGAAGTAATCGAAGCGGGAGTATTTTTCAACATAGAAAATTATAATTGCATAGCTGATCCACGGTTGAAAATTTATAATGAAGATGCGTTGACGTTATTAAAACTATCTAAAGAGAAATATGACGTGATAATATCAGAGCCATCAAATCCTTGGATTGCGGGAATAGGCAATTTATTCTCGGAGGAATATTTTGAATTATGCAAGAGTAAACTGGATTCGAATGGAATTATGGTTCAGTGGTTCCACTTATATGAATCAGAGGACGAAGTTGTTAAATTGGTACTCAATACATTTAGCTCGGTTTTCCCGGACTGTCAAGTCTGGAGCGGTGTTGCGAATGATATCATTATAGTAGGATCTAAAAATGGTTTCGTTTTTGACTACAATTTATTGCTTGATAAACTTAATAATGATAATATCAAAAGAGATTTCGGCAAAATAGGTATTGACAATATCTTTACATTTTTGACTTGCCAATCATTAACGCCGAGAAGTGTTTTCATTATAACCGACAACAAACCGATAAATTCCGAACTTCGCCCATTATTGGAATTTTCAGCTCCACGCTCTTTTTATATCGGTTCGACTTCAGGATTGATTTATAAATATGATGAGAGATTCGATACATTAGATAATCAGTTGATTGTGTATGATTATATAAAACATTTTATTCCCTCAACCGCTGAGTTAATAAGTACGGCTTATTACCATTATAATACCACGAGGAATCTTCGCTTCTCTTATGGTTTACTGATGCAAGTTTTAGATAAGGGAAATACCGGTTACGATACACAGATGTTATATGCTAATGTATATAATGAACTTCAAATTGATAATCCGAAAAAATACTATTTTGAAAAAATGCTTCGGACCTTTCCGGACTCAACTGAATTGCTTTATTCATATCTCAACATGAAAGTTCTTGAAAGGATTAATGCTACTAACTTTCTGTACATAAGTTCGATACGGGATTTATCGGATAAATTCATTTCGCTTTTTAAAAGAGATCCGGTTCGTAAGGCGGGATTATACATTCAATTGGCAAGTAATTATTTGTTGAACAGTGAACTTGAACACACGAGAGAATTATGCGAAAGAACAGCAAAGCTGATAGAAGAAAATCCGGATATTGTTAATCAATTGCCTTTGGATGAATTTTATTACACGTACGCGATTGCTGGTTATTATCTCGACATTCCTGAAATTACTTTTGAGTATTATTACAAATTAGTAAATCAAAATTCCTCTTTCGATAAATTGCCTATCTTGAGGAAGCTTGTTGCCTGGAGATTTAGAGGAAATGAAGTAAGTATAATTGAAAAGTAATTAAATTGATTTTTGGAAATATATTTAGCGAGTTAAGTTATGAAAGTATTGTTTTATATTCTTCTATTCATAATCTTGGTTGATTATATCAGTGCGCAGAATATTAGACCAGTTCGTGATGACGTCGGTTTTTGTTGGTCTGCGGAGGATATGAATATGCTGATGGAATATCTCAATAAAGAGATTATCGTAAAAGAAGAGAGTGCTAGCGGAAAATTTGTCGCAGGTATTTCACCGCACGACGATTATCTTTATGCAGGAAGAGTCTATTATCCCTTATATGGATCGGTTAAAGCAAAAGAAGTGGTTGTATTCGGTGTTACTCATGGTACGGTAAGAAGTGAAATAAACGACCCTCAGAATATTTTAATCTTGGATGAATTTGATTTGTGGAAAGGGCCTTACAATAATGTTGAAATGTCACCTCTCCGTGAAATAATAAAAGGGAAATTAGATCCGGATGATTTTATCGTCAGCAATAAAGCTCATATATTTGAACATTCGATAGAGGCTTTGATACCATGGATTCAATATAATAATAGAGACTTTAAAATTACTCCCATCATGGTAACAGCAATGCCTTTGGAGAAAATGGAAGAAATTTCCTGGAAGATGGCGGTGATAATTGCCGGCTATATTAAGGAGAACAATCTGGAGTTAGGGAAAGATATATTCTTTTTAATTTCTTCCGATGCAAATCATTACGGAGCCGACTTCAATAACACACCCTATGGTGAAAGCGAAGACGCACATAGAATGGGGATGGAAAAAGATGAGCAGATTGCAAATAATGCATTTGTCGGAATGTTAGATGAACCGAAGATAGAAAACCTGACGAAAGAATTATGGGAAGTGAACGAGTCAGGAACTCCAGCCCGCTACTGGTGTGGCAAATATTCGATCCCATTCGGTCTGATTACGATTGATGAAATTGTACAGTCTTTGGAAGGGAAACGTCTCGAAGGAAAAGTATTGAAATATTCCGACACATGGACGGAAAAAGTTATCCCATTGAAAGGCACACACATGGGATTAACCGCTCCATTTTCACTTAAACACTGGGTTGGATTTTTATCTGCAGGATTTTATCTGAAATAATTATATTTTGATTAGAGAGGATGGGACTGGTGTCTCGGCCGGTCTTCAAAACCGGTAGCCGGCGGATAAAACCGTCGGTGGCAGGTTCGATTCCTGCCCTCTCCGCTAAACAAAAAAAATGGTTATGGGCTATGGTAAGAAAAGTAATAAGCCAAATAATTATTCATTATGATTATGGAAGGGAAAAAATAATTTTACCGATTGTTAATGGGACAAAAATATTACCAATATTTTGAAGAATTTTTATTTACTATATAAGCGACCATTTTAATTCCTTATTTGACAGTAAGATTATGGACACTGAGCAGAAAACGATGGAGCAATTTTATTCTCTGTCGCGCAGGATTCTGAACTTGGCAAATACTGATATTCCTAGAGTTAACTTCTTGAGAGAAGTATCTCAAATGCTAAGAGATTTCATTCAATGTGATTCAATTGAATTATGGTTAAATGAAAATGGTAACCTTATGCATTGTGGGATTGCAAAACATACAGAATATTCTTTTCACTATGAAATTATCCGATCGGTCAGGCATGGTGAGAGATATGTTTTATCATTCGATAAGGAAAGATCTATTCTTGATTATATTAGGATCTGTGTTATTAATAAGAATTATGATCCTTCTATTCCAGTTTTTACAAAGAATGGTAGTTTCTGGATTAACGATACTACGGAATCAGCAGCGTACATTTTGAAACCGGAAGAAAAACACTATTACCGGGATACCCGTATTACTACAGAACAAGAATCTTTAGCATTGATACCTTTATATATAAGAGAAAAAAATATCGGTATATTGCAAATATTAACAGGCGGAAAAAATTTCTTTAATGAAAAATTTATTGAATTGCTGGAAGAATTGGCAAAAATTTTGGTTTCTGCGCTGTTAGCTCAGCATACCCAAGCGGCATTACGCGAGCGGGTAAAAGAATTATCCTGTTTATATAACATTGCACAAGTTGTAGTTCAACCTGGGATAAATCTGGAACAAATTATAAAATCTATAGTCGAATTTCTCCCATCGGCCTGGCAATATCCTGAGGTTACAGTAGGCAGGATTATTTTTGATGGGCACGTATACTCTACATCAAATTTACAGAAGGGCTGGCAAAAGCAAACAGCCGATATTATAGTTAAAAATAGACAACGGGGTTTTGTAGAAGTCTTTTATACAAAAATTAAACCGCAATTAGACGAAGGTCCATTTTTAAGGGAGGAAAGAAATTTAATAAACGTTATTGCCAGACAACTTGCGCTTATTATTGAAAATAAAGAAACGGAAGAAGAAAAACTTAGAGTTCAGCAGCAGCTCATGCATGCCGATAGACTTGCTACATTAGGACAATTAGCTGCAGGAGTCGCGCATGAATTGAATGAACCACTTGGTAACATTATAGGTTTTGCACAACTTATCAAAAAGAATACAGGCCTTCCTCCGCAGGCAACTAGTGATACAGAAAAGATTATAAACTCAGTTTTATATGCAAGAGATGTAATAAAAAAATTGCTGCTGTTTGCAAGGGAAATGCCTCCGAAAGTTGAAAAAGTTGATATCAATAAACTAGTAGAAGAAGGATTGTTTTTCTTTGAAGCACGATGTATTAAGGCGGGTATCGAATTAATACGTATCCCTTCTCTAGAAAGTCCGGAAATCCTGGGAGATAAATCTCAATTGAACCAGACCTTGATTAATCTGGTAGTTAATGCTATGCAAGCAATGCCAAATGGAGGTAAGCTAACTATAGAAACCAATGTGAGTGACGATTATGTCTCGCTTAATGTTACTGATACCGGTGTGGGGATGAGTGATGATGTAAAGGAAAAAATATTTATTCCTTTTTTTACAACAAAAGATGTTAACGAGGGAACCGGTTTAGGATTGTCGGTTATTCACGGAATAGTAACATCTCATAAAGGCACAATTCATGTTGAGAGTGAGCTAGGTATCGGAACAAGGTTTGAAATCCGTTTTCCCAAATATTTTCAAAAATCTTGAGAGGTATTTTTTAATGTCAAATATGAATAATAAAGGAAGCATTTTGGTAGTAGATGATTCTTCAACCTCACTTGAAATACTACAGAGGAGTCTGTCATCACAAGGTTATATTGTATACACTGCATTAAATGTAAGTGATGGGATAAAAATTTTGGAGACCACCGATATTGATTTGGTAATAACCGATTTGAAGATGCCGATTCAAAGCGGACTTGATTTAATCAAACATGTCCGTTCAAATTATAAAGAAATTAAAGTTATTATGATAACCGGGTATGCTACTATTGAAAGCGCAGTAGAAGCAGTTAAGCTTGGAGCGGAGGAATATCTGACCAAACCATTTACCGATGAAGAACTCTTTGCTAAGGTAAGACAAATACTTGATAAATTGAATTTACGCAAAGAAATTGATTCGAGGTTTTCACCTAGCAAAGTATCACGTTATGGAATTATTGGTGAATCTGAAGTCGTGCAAAAAGTTTTTAATTTTATTGCTAAAGTTGCCTCCTCGCCTGCCAATATACTTATTACCGGTGAAAGTGGAACAGGCAAAGAACTTGTTGCCAGGGCAATACATTATAATAGTCCGCGTGTTTCTGCCCCATTTGTACCTGTCAATTGTGGAGGAATTCCGGAAGGTTTGTTGGAAAGTGAGCTTTTTGGTTATGTTAAAGGAGCTTTTACCGGGGCTACGGAAACTAGAGCAGGTTTTTTTCAAACTGCAGATGGCGGAACAATTTTTTTGGATGAGATAAGTGAAACTAGTTTGGCAATGCAAGTGAAACTTCTAAGAGTTTTACAGGATAAAGAAGTATGTATGGTAGGAGCTAATCGAACTCAGAAGGTAGATATTCGAATAATTGCTGCTACTAATAAGGATCTGCAAAGTTTGATTAAAAAGGGAAGTTTTAGGGAGGATCTTTTTTTTCGTTTGAATGTGTTAACGATAACATTGCCCCCTTTAAGAGAAAGAGGAAATGACATAATTCTGCTGGCTCAACATTTTATCGATAAATTCGCAAAAGAATCAGGTAAATCGGTACCTAGATTTTCAGATGAAGCTTTGGAGGTCTTGAAACAATATTTTTGGCCCGGAAATGTGAGAGAACTTGAAAATGTAATTCAACGGCTATTAATAATGAGCGAAGGTGATCTTATAGAAGTTCCGGACCTGCCTGCATTAATGCGTTTCTCGGCGCTGAGAGAGACAGGTTTTTATAAATCCCTTTCTGAAATGGAAACCGAATATATTCAGAATGTTCTTTCGAGTGTTGGAGGTAATAAAACACGAGCAGCGGAAATTCTTGGTATCGATAGAAAAACTCTACGTGAAAAACTGAAAAGTAAAAGTCAATAATAAGAATTGGAGTCTTGCCGAGGAATAATTCCCCACCGGCTCAGAATTCCCCACTTAAATAATTATTTGATTTTTTTTCCACCCAAAAAATACTCAAAAAGTCATTTTTCCCCCATAAATCAAACTTTTCTCTATTAATAATCTGGACATTCATTGGCACGTATGTTGACTTTTCTCTGTGACTTGTAAAATTCGCTCCGTTAATGCATTAAATAATATTTATTTAATCATGGAGGGAAGAGAAATGACGAATGCACAGCAGTATAATGACCTTTGTTTAAGTTGTAATTACTCATCACTTTGCACAAAAAGAAAAAATTTGATGAGACCGGTATGGTTTTGTGAGGAGTATGATGATTACATCGCTGCGAAGGCAGAAAGCGGTAATGTCTTTAGAAACGTTAAGAAAAATGTTATTAGTCATAGTAATAATACGGATTTTAACAAATTTAAAGGTATATGCTCCAACTGCGCAATTCGAGATACGTGTCAATATCCAAAACCGGAGAATGGAATTTGGCATTGTGAAGAGTACCAGTAGAGGTTCTATATTTTATAAAATCATCAATTATAAAATTTAATAGGAATGTTCAGGTATGGTATCAAAAGAAATCGAAATTGAATATAATGACCTATGTACAACTTGTATCAATTCAAAAACATGTACTGAAAGAAAAAATTTAAAGCGGCCGATATTATTTTGCGAAGAGTTTGATGACTACATTTCTACGGAAGTTTTAGAGAAGCATGGTGATAAACCGGGAGGTCTTATCGCTATACTCGAAGAGATTCAAGTTAAATATGGTTATTTACCCGAAGAAACATTAAAAGCAATCGCTCAAAAAACCGGACGCTCTCTTGTTGATGTGTATGGGGTCGCAACATTCTACAGGGCATTCAGTTTAAAACCAAGGGGGAAACATTTAATATCTGTATGTCTTGGAACTGCATGTCATGTTAGAAATGCACCGGTAATTGCAGAGAAGGTCGAAGAACTGCTTGGCATCTCAGCTGGTGAAACTACACCCGATAAACAATTCACGTTGGAAACCGTTAATTGTCTAGGTGCTTGTGCTCTTGGACCAATCGTAGTTGTTGATGGACATTATTTTTCAAATGTTCGTTCATCGCAAGTGAGCTCTATCATTGAAAAAACTATTGAAGGTCTTGATAAAGTTGAAATTGAAACCGACGAACGCATATTCCCTGTAGAGGTAAGCTGTTCACGATGCAACCATAGCCTTATGGATTCAAAGCATTTAATCGACGGTTATCCTTCGATAAGAATAACAGTCTCATTTGAAAATAAACATGGGTGGTTGGCATTATCAAGTCTTTACGGAAGCTATAATGTAGAATCCGAATACGAAATACCGATGGATAAGTCAGTGCATATGTTCTGTCCTCATTGTCATTCTGAATTAAATAGCGGAACTGCATGCGGTGTATGCGGTGCTTCTATGGTCCCAATGATAATAAGAGGCGGGGGAATAGTTCAAATTTGCTCAAGACGAGGATGCAAAGGACATATTCTCGATCTTAACGGAACTACAGCTGACTGATTCATAATCTTATACTGTAATAAGGAGATATCTTTCAATGAAAAAATTTTCATCGTTAAATGAATTCATCAATTTTCGGCATCGTATATTAAACGAGAAGGATGTTCAATATGAAAAACCGATTTTAGTAGTTAGCGCAGGCACCTGTGGACAAGCAAGTGGCGCCAATGATGTAATTAGGATGATAAAGCGAGAGATTCTTGAGAGAGGATTGCAAGAACAAGTTGGACTAAGAATTACAGGTTGCCATGGGTATTGTGAGGTGGAGCCTTTCATCCTTATTGAACCAGGACAACATTTATATCCAAAGTTGAAAATTAAGGATGTGCCTCGAATCATTGAATCGGCAATGAGCGGCAAAATTGATAAAGAATTAATTTACAAAGAGGCACGTGGACAAAAGAGTTATTATTCTCAAAATGACATTCCATTTTTTAAAAAACAAATTCGTGCAGTTCTTGGTAGCAATCAAAAATTAGATCCGATCAGAATTATAGATTATATCGAACAAGGGGGATATTCTGCCTTAGAAAAGGTAATAACAAATCATGATCCTCAATGGATTATTAATGAAATTAAAGAATCGGGTATTAGAGGAAGGGGTGGAGCCGGATTTCCAACCGGTAAAAAGTGGGAGTTGGCAAGAATTGTAAGTAATGGCTCCACACAAAAATATATTGTTTGTAATGCGGACGAAGGGGATCCCGGTGCATATATGGATAGAAGCCTTTTGGAAGGGAATCCTCATTCCATCATTGAAGGAATGTTGATTGCAGGGATTGCAATAGGCGCAAGCCAGGGAATAGTATATGTGCGGGGTGAATATCCACTAGCTATTAAGCATATACTTATAGCTATTCGACAAGCTCAAGATTTAGGAATTTTAGGAAAAAATATTCTTCAAAGCAGTATTGATTTTGACATACAGATAGTACGCGGTGCAGGAGCTTTTGTATGTGGTGAAGAGACTGCATTAATAAGATCAATTGAAGGTAATACCGGAGAACCAAGGCAGCGCCCTCCTTATCCGATAGAAAAAGGTATATGGGGTAAACCAACTTGTATTAATAATGTTGAGACTTTAGCCAATATCCCCGTAATTATCAATAAAGGGGGAAAAGAGTATGCTAAAATCGGCGTTCCCGGAAATACCGGTACAAAAATTTTCTCGTTAGTCGGTAAAATAAAAAATACAGGCCTGGTAGAAGTTCCGTTAGGAATAAAGATAGGAGAAGTAGTTTATGATATCGGCGGTGGTCCGGTTGGAAAAGCAAAAATTAAAGCAGTTCAAACCGGCGGACCGTCGGGAGGGTGTATTCCGGCTTCTATGTTCGACCTATCAATAGATTACGACAGCTTAACGAAAGCCGGATCCATCATGGGTTCCGGTGGTATGATTGTGATGGATGAAAATACTTGTATGGTCGATGTTGCAAAATATTTTATGAAATTTTTAACTGAAGAATCTTGCGGCAAATGTTTTACCTGCAGGAAAGGTACACAGAGGATGCACGAACTGCTGGATAATATTACAAAGGGTAAAGCAAAGATTGAAGATCTCGATCTGCTTGAGGAATTGGCTCATGTTGTGAAAGATACAACAATGTGCGGTTTGGGTCAGTCCGCACCGAATCCAGTACTTAGTACTTTACGTTATTTTCATCATGAATATGAGCGGCATATAATCGATAAAAGGTGTGATGCGTTCGTTTGTAAAGAATTAGTTGGAGCTCCATGTCAATCCACATGTCCTTTAGGTACGGAAGCATGGAGATATACTGCATATATTGCTCAGGGTAAATACGAGGAGGCATATACTGTAATCCGTGAAGCTAATCCATTTCCTTCGGTTTGCAGCCGTGTATGTGATCACCCATGCGAAGAAAGATGCAAAGCGGGAACAAGCGGCGGTGATCCGATAGCTATTAGGGCATTGAAAAGATTTGTGACCGATAGGATTGATCCTTTAACTTATATTCCCGATAGAACGACCTGGCAGGGTGGAAAACAGCCTCATGTAGCTATTGTTGGATCGGGTCCGGCCGGATTTACAGCAGCTCATTATTTGTCATTACGTGGTTGTAAAGTAACAATTTTTGAAGCTGAAAATAAATACGGTGGTATGCTGAATTGTGCAATCCCTTCGTATCGTCTACCTAGAGAAGTGCTTCAAAGAGAAATCGACTCTCTCATCGATAAAAATATAACTGTGAAATGCAATACGGCATTGGGCAAAGACTTTTCAATAGATGGTTTATTTAATGACAACTATAGCGCAGTATTGTTAGCACTGGGTGCACACAAAAGCCGGCCGCTTAATCTTGAAAATGAAAATGTTGAAGGAATATTTCCTTCGATAGAATTTCTTAAATCATTCAATCTAAATAGTGATATGCAGGCAAAAGGAAGGGTTGGCGTTATAGGGGGAGGTAATTCAGCAATAGATAGCGCACGAACAGCTCTTCGTCAAAAAGATGTGAGAAGCGTAACTATTCTCTATCGCCGTACGAAAGATGAAATGCCTGCTTTTGCGGAAGAAATAGAAGCTGCCGAGCAGGAAGGAATTAAAATTCAGACTCTGGTCTCACCCACTAAAGTACTTGTATCAAATGGGCGGCTCTCGGGTATGGAATTAATACGTAACGAGCTTGGAGAAACCGATTCAAGCGGAAGACGTAAACCTGTTCCTGTTGAAGGTACAGAATATACAATCGAACTGGATACTCTTATTGTAGCAATAGGTGAGGATTCTGGTATTGATTGTTTATCTCCTGCAAAGTCGAGTGGAGTTGAAACAACCAATCATGGAACGGTAAAGATTGATCCAACTACTCTGCAGACAAACCGCACTGGAGTTTTTGCCGCAGGAGATTTAGTAACAGGTCCGAATACCGTGATTGAAGCTATAGCGGCAGGTAAAAAAGCTGCTTTAATGATTGAGCGCTTTTTGAAAAATGAACCGATGAAACAGCCATTATTACCGAGATTGCCGAAAGTTTATGTAGAACCGATTGAGATGGATGAAGAAGAAACAAAAAATAGTTCTAGAATTCAAACACCTCGGGCTCCGGCTACATGGCGTAAGCGTAACTTTGCCGAAGTTGAAGTATCACTTTCACCCGACGAGGCTGTTTATGAAGCTCAACGGTGTTTAAGATGTGACCTTGAATTTACTAAACCAAAAGAGAAAGAAGTTGATTTAGTAGGAGAAGAAAAAAAATGATAAATTTTTCACTTAACGGGTTGAATGCACAAGTCGAAAAAGGAACAACTATCCTCGAAGCAGCAAAATTTTACGGATTTCCTATCCCCACTCTCTGTTTTATGGAAGGACTTTCACCATACGGCGCTTGCCGATTATGTGTCGTGGAAATTGGAGAGGAGCCCAGAACAAAATTAGTTTCGTCTTGCACTTATCCTGTGGAAGAAGGCATGAAAGTAAGGACTGCTTCTACAAGAGTTATTAGAGCAAGAAAAATGGTTCTTGAGCTTTTATTGGCTTCATGTCCGCAATCGAAGGTGATACAAGATCTTGCATCTGCGCATCACATTATGCAGCAGCGTTTTAAGCAGGAACACGAAGACTGTATTTTATGCGGATTATGCGTACGAATGTGTAAAGAACAGATGATGGCAAAAGCTATTGGATTCAGCGGTCGTGGAGAAAAAAGAAAACTAGGAACACCTTTTAATATTAAATCGGAAGTATGCCGGTTATGCGGCGGATGTATTTATGTATGCCCGGCATGTCAGTTGAGATGTACCTATACTGATCCCGAAAAAGCAATCTGCGGGGGGTGTGCAAATCTTAGCCCGCCGTGCGTCGAAAAAGAAAAATTTGACGACATGATGTGCTACATGGAACCTTGCGTTGCATGTGAAATAAAGAAAGAATAAGACTAACAATGGAGGATTATACAATGCTGACTACTCTTTCAAGAATTAATTCATCAGCGGCAACTTTAACTAAAAACAGAACCGAAGGATCGATAACACCTTCTTCCGGAATGTGCGTAACATGTGTTGACGGATGTATAGGAATGTGTGAAATAGGCAAATCTGCCTACCGTGGTCACGAAGTGATATATCCGCAACCTTTTGGAGTTATTACTACAGCAGCGGAAAAGACTTATCCTGTAGGCTATTCTCATTTTAACATTATGGGTACTGCTGTCGGTGCTCATGGAATTGAAGCTGATAGCGATAAAGCTATATTCCCCGCAGTCAACCTTGAAGTTATTTTCGGTCACGATAAAGGTATTAAGTTCCATTATCCATGGATCATACCGGGTATCGGTTCAACTGATATTGCAAAAAATAATTGGGAAGGATTAGCTATTGGTTCGGCCCTGGCAGGTACGGGTTTGACAATTGGAGAGAATGTTGCAGGTATGGACACAGAATCCGTTATCAAAAAAGGTAAAGTAGTAGATACGGTTGACCTTAAACGCAGAATCAAATTATATAAAGATTACCAGCGTAACGGTTACGGGGCAATAGTAGTACAGGCAAATGTTGAGGATACAAAACTCGGTGCACAGGAATATGCTATTGAAAAATGTGAAGTTGAATGCGTAGAACTTAAGTGGGGTCAGGGTGCAAAAAATATCGGCGGTGAAGTCAAAATAAGAAATCTAAAGAAAGCTCAGCTTTTGTATGAACGGGGATATGTCGTTTTACCAAATCCAACTGATCCGGCTGTTATAAAAGCATTTGAAAAAGGAGCATTTAAGGAATTTGAAAGACATTCCCGCGTGGGTATGGTTTCGGAAGAATCTTTCGCAAAAAGAGTAGCTGAATTGCGAAAAGCGGGAGCAAAATATGTATTTCTAAAAACCGGCGCTTATCGTCCGGCCGATCTTGCAAGAGCGATTAAATTTGCCTCGAAGTATAAACTAGATCTTCTTACTGTTGATAGTGCTGGGGGCGGTACGGGTATGAGTCCTTGGAGGATGATGAATGAATGGGGA
>Ga0154609_1151_pt1 | contig 14959 bp, 15 predicted proteins | sample Rifle2008BG13ft_FD_116038 | JGI IMG/M metagenome (GOLD analysis project Ga0154609, IMG submission 116038) | Ignavibacteria bacterium RBG_13_36_8 | reverse complement strand
TACATCATCAACACAATGTTTGCCATCATTCAAATCAGTAACTATAGGTTTGAAACCATCTAGTTTGATGCCTTTGTTTTTATTCTTACCAAATATCAAGGGCTTATTATTTTCGAGAATAACCACGTGGTCATCTTTCGTTTCTTTATCCGTCAGCAACTCAAAGGCTCCATCATTGAAAATATTACAATTCTGATAAATTTCTAGAAATGCGGTTCCTCTGTGTGCAGCGGCTCTTTTAATAATTTCTTGAAGGTGTTTTGGATCTCTATCAAATGAACGAGCAACGAATGTTGCTTCCGCACCGATTGCCAATGACATAGGATTGAAAGGATAATCAATACTCCCGAAAGGTGTGCTCTTCGTTATTTTTCCCTTCTCGGAAGTCGGTGAATACTGACCTTTAGTCAATCCGTAGATTCTGTTATTGAACATCAGAATTTTAATATCAACATTCTTTCTGCATGCATGAATGAAATGATTACCACCTATACTCAACAGATCGCCATCTCCTGAAGCGACCCATACCGAAAGATCAGGTCGGCTGATTTTTAAACCGGTAGCAATAGCCGGCGCCCTGCCATGGATTCCATGGAAACCGTACGTGTTCATGTAATACGGAAACCTGCTTGAACATCCGATGCCTGAAACCCAAACAATATTTTCTTTCTTCACACCGATATCAGGAAACGATCTCTGTACCTGCGCAAGAATAGAATAATCACCGCAGCCCGGACACCATCTAACATCCTGATCAGATGCAAAATCTTTAGCTGTTAACTTTACTTCATCAACATTTATTTTATTATTTGCCATTTCCGCCTCCTAATAATTCGGAGATCTTTGAATGAATCTCTATCGACTTAAACGGTAATCCTTTTATTTTCATTAAAGTAATAACAGGAGTTAAATATTCACTTCTAATAACTCGCGCTAATTGACCCATGTTCAGTTCGGGAATCAGAATCTTCTTGAATCGTTTCAACACTTCTCCAGTATTGATCGGTAAAGGATTTAAATATTTTAGATGAGCCTGCGAAACTTTTAATCCTTCTGCTCTTGCTTTATCTACTGCTTCGGTAACCGCACCGTACGTTCCACCCCACCCCAGCACTAAAAGCTCACCTTCTTTTTCAAAACGCACTTGAAGATCGGGAATATCATTTTGAATGTTCTTGATTTTCTGTGCACGCAGCTTCACCATTTTTTCGTGATTATCGGGATCGTAACTTACATTGCCTGTAATATCTGCTTTTTCCAGACCGCCAATTCTGTGCTCAAGCCCAGGTGTACCGGGTATTGCCCATGGTCTTGTCAAATTTCCATCTCTCAGATATGGAAAGAATCCCTCTTTCTCCGTTCGAAACTTCACTTCAATTTTAGGAAAGTCTTTAAGGTCCGGTATTTTCCATGGCTCGGATCCATTTGCGATATAACCATCACTCAGCAGAATAACCGGAGTCATATATTTAATCGCAATTCTTGCCGCTTCAATTGCCAAGTTAAAACAATCTCCCGGCGTGGAAGTTTCCAGAACAGCAATCGGTGCTTCACCGTTTCTTCCATATAGTGCCTGCAATAAATCGGCTTGTTCCGTTTTTGTGGGAAGACCGGTGCTGGGTCCTCCGCGTTGAATATTAACGACAATAAGAGGCAATTCGGTCATTACAGCAAGACCAAGAGCTTCCGTCTTCAAAGCCATGCCGGGACCGCTGGTAGTGGTAATAGCTAACGAACCTCCGAACGCAGCGCCGATAGCAGAATTTACTCCGCTTATCTCGTCCTCAGCTTGAAATGTTTTTACTCCGTAATTTTTATAACGACTTAGAAAATGTAAGATCTCGGATGCAGGTGTAATAGGATACGAACCTAAAAACAAAGGAAGACCGCTCAATTGAGAGGCAGCTACAAAACCTAATGCGATTGCTTCATTTCCATTTATACTTCGATATTTTCCCTTGGGTAGTTTTGCCGGTTCAACTTTATACCTAGTCGTAAAAATTTCTGTATGATCACCGAAGAAGTAACCCGCTTTCAGTACTTTCCGATTAGCTTCAGCTATTGCCGGATTCTTGCCAAACTTACGCTGAATCCATTCCAAAGTCGGTTCCAAAGGTCTGCTGTATAGCCAATACATCATTCCCAGCGCAAAAAAGTTTTTTGAACGGGTGATTTCCTTTATGCTTAGTGAACTTCCTTCCAATACGGTTGTAGTTAATGAAGTTATAGGAACAGAAAATACTTCATAACCTTGCAGTCTATCATCCTCTAAAGGATTACTCTCAAAACCGGCCATTTTCAGACTCTTTAGATCAAATGCATCTTTATTTACGATGATCATCGCACCGGGTTTTAGATCTTTTAAATTTATCTTCAAAGCAGCGGGATTCATTGCAACCAAAATATCCGGGTTATCTCCCGGTGTATAAATATCATCGGAACTGAAGTGAAGTTGAAATCCGCTCACGCCGTAAAGTGTACCGGCAGGCGCTCTTATTTCAGCAGGATAATCCGGCAATGTGCTTAGATCGTTACCGACAATGGCAGTTGTATCGCTGAATTGAGTTCCGGTTAATTGCATCCCGTCGCCGGAATCACCTGCAAACCTGACTGTCACGTCGGTCAGCTGACGAATCTGTTTATGATTTTCTTTATCAATGGACATTTGGCTATTCTTTAAGTTTTTTTATTATCAAATATTTTCTGTCATTATTTTGCAGCAGATAGAACTTCTAAAAATTCATCTGCTTCTAAAAACCCTGTAATACGATTTACTTCCTTACCCTTCGAATCCATGATTATAATTGTCGGCATTCCCACAATGTTAAACTTATTTCTAATCCGGTCAGTCTCATCCGACATTGTCTGTGTCATATCAATCTTGAAACAAATAAATCCCTTAGATAATTCCACAACGCGGGGATCAGAAAAAGTTTGGGCGTCTAACTCCTTACACGGTATGCACCAGTCGGCATAAAAATCAATTATCATCTTTTGATGATCCGCCAGCGCTTGCTCGTATGCCTGGTCGCTGAATACCTGCCAATCCGGCGAATCTTTTTGAACGGGCCACAACATGTAGATTGCCATGCCCAGCACAACCATCGAAAAGACTATCTTGAAAATTCTGAAACCAATAATATCGTTGGCTAATTTATCTACAAAGAGGATATACAATGCCGCAAGAATCATATAAACCGGAAGGATGTAATGCCCAAGAGTCTCCGAGAAAAGGGGAGTTAAAAAGTAAATCGCCATTCCTACTAAAATGAAACCGAAGATGTGTTTAACCGCTTCCATCCAGAAACCGGCTTTCGGTAAAGCTTTAATCTTGCCGGAAAAGAGGGCTAAAAATAGGTAAGGCAATCCAAGACCAAGCGCCATGAAGAAGAACATTAAAAATCCGTAAAGCGGGTCTCCTTTAGCGGCAACATAAGTTATCAAACCGATTACAAACGGACCGATACAAGGAGCCGCTACGATACCCATCGTAAGACCCATAAAAAACGCTCCGAACACTCCGGCTTTCGCTCCTCCGGCTTTTGCAACTAATGAGTCGGGCAATTTGAATTCATACACTCCAAACATGCTCAGCGCTAGCGCAACCAAAACTAAAGCGACGGCAATTATCACTATCGGATTTTGAAGCAATGAACCGAACACTGCCCCGCTGAGCGAAGTTACTACTCCAACTACAGAGTAAGTCAATGCCATGCCTAACACATAAAGAACACCCAGCAGAAAAAGTCTGCTCGTCTTTCCTTCGCTTTGACCGCCAAAATATCCGACAGTTATTGGAATCAACGGGTAAACACACGGAGTTAAATTCAGTGCCAACCCACCAAGAAATACAATTATCAAACTTATTATCAAACCGCTTGATTCTAATGTGTTTCCCAATATCTCTTCTCTAACTTTCGCTTGGTCGGAAGAGCCTAAATTTATTTGTGAGAATAATTCCGAATTTTGTTCTGTTGTTGGGACACTTTCATCAACCACAGTGACAGTTAAATTTTGTTCCGCACTGTTCGGCGGCATACATGTCATATCATTGCATGCCTGGTAATTGAATTTTATCTTGAGTTGATATTCACCCAATTCTATGTTTGCCGGGACGTTTATTATCCCGCCGATTAAAATTTCTCCTTCAAAGACCGAAACCGGTTTTTCCGAAAATCCAAGATTTACCTCTTTAGGTTCGGGAAATTTGGTCATTGTAATTTTATATCCTGCTTCCGATGACAATTCCACCGTCGAAGGGATGAGAAAATCTTCGTTCGGTTTGTTGGAGTTAATGTGCCAGCCTTCAGCTATTTTAGCTTTTATTGCAAATTTGAATTCACCACCGGGATGCACTGTATCAACTGAAGTAAAAACTTCAATACTCACCAAATTAGATTCCGTACCGAATTGACCGAATAATGAATTAGTAAATACAATAAGTAAAGTTGCGAACAATAAATTTTTCACAATATTAATCCTTACATTTTGGGGTATTTGAAAAAAAAATTATTTTCTCCATCTCTGAACTATCGGAAACCTTCTGCCGTAGCCGAACGCTTTGGAAGATACTCGTAAAGCCGGCGCTGCTTGTTTCCTTTTAAATTCATTCATGTCGATTAGTTTTAAAACTTTTTTAACCGTGTCATAATCCTTTACTACTTCAACTATTTCTTTGAACTCCTTTCTTTCTTCAAGATACATTTTCAGTATTCGATCCAATAAATCGTAAGAAGGAAGAGAATCTTGATCGGTTTGGTTAGGTCTTAACTCTGCGGAAGGAATTTTATCGATGATTTCATTCGGGATGATTTCTTTATCTCTATTAATATATTTTACAATCCGGTAAACTTGAGTCTTGTAAACATCTGCAATAACTCCGACAGCCCCACACATATCACCGTATAACGTTGCATAACCAACCGCCATCTCGGACTTATTTCCCGTCGTACACAACAAATATCCGAACTTATTTGAAAGAGCCATTAAGTAAAGTCCTCTTACACGGGATTGAATATTCTCTTCGGTAATGTCTTCCATTTTATCGCCAAACAAAGGTTTTATCACCTCCAGCACTTTATCAACAACAGGTTGAATGGAAACGTTGTTATATGAGATGCCGAGATTTTTGATTAGTATCTCCGAATCTACCACACTCCCCTCACTGGAATATTTGGAAGGCATCAAAACTACGTGCACATTTTCTTTACCAAGTGCTTTAACTGCAATATATGTAACCAAGGCAGAATCAATCCCACCACTCAGTCCAACCAGAGCTTTTTTGAAACCAGTCTTCCTTGCATAATCTCCTAAACCTAATTTCAAAGCGTTCAATACTTCTTCTTCGAAATCAGCTTCAACTTCTTTTATTGGTTTATATTTTTCTCTTGTATCGAAAATGAAGTAATCTTCCTCATACTTCTTTCCCAACAGACAGAGCTCACCCTTAGAGTTGAAACACATGCTTGCCCCATCAAAAATCAGTTCTGTCTGAGCACCGACGCAACATACATATGCAAGAGGGAATTCATCGGTTTTAGAAAGAAGGGAAAGCATTCGTCTGCGTTCTTCCCTCTTGCCGAACCCATAGGGACTTGCTGAAATGTTAATCAAAATTGAGGCTCCGGCATCTACCAATTTTTGAACCGGATCGACCGAGTAGAGGCGTTTCTTCCAATAATCTGCATCATTCCAAATATCTTCGCAAATGGAAATCCCTAATTTCTCTCCATAGAAGTCATGTACAAAAACATTCTTGGCAGATTCAAAATATCGTACTTCATCAAATACATCGTAATTTGGGACCAGTGTCTTGTTTTGTATGAATTGTATTTTCCCGGCATAACATAGCATCGCGGAGTTATATATACCAGTACCGATATTATCTTCATAGTCTTCTGTGATTGTACCGAATAATAATCCTATTCCCCCTGTTTGAGCAGCTATTTCTTCACCTGCGATTTTTATCGCATCACGGAATTCCTGCTTCTCAACTAAATCCAATGGCGGATAACCGCAAATAGCAAGTTCTGGGAAAATAACCAAATCGACTTTATCGGATACACCTTTTCGGTAACCGTCTAAAATTTTCTTTTTGTTCCCTTCGATATCGCCGATGATTGAATTACACTGGCAAAGCGCAATTTTCATGGATTACTAATTTTATTAAGTCTGTAAAAAATAGATAAGATATATGCTTAATTCAAGTTGTGTACTAAACAACCTTGAAGGTCTTTTGTGACCTTCAAGGTTTTATGAACTTTGAAGGTTAACTAATAAAATCAGTTCCGTACAGGTACTGCTTTATAACCATACATCAGAATACCGGCGTCACCTTCGGCTTGTACAAGTCTGAATTCCACTTTAACCGGCATTCCGATCTTTAACTCTTCCGGTTCGCAGTCTGCTATTTGCATCATAGTTGAAACGCCGTCTTTCAACTCAACTATCCCGACAGCATAAGGAACTTCATCTTCAAATCCTGTTGGTGCCACTCTAATAACAGTATATGTTTTAATAATACCTTCATCTGAGAGCTTCACGGTTTCAAATTCGCGGTGCCCGCATTCAGGACAAATCAATCTCGGAGGGAAATTTATTTTACCGCACTTTTTGCATTTCGCAGCTTCCATCCGGTAACGCTGCGGATATTCGCGCCAGTTTCTTCCTGTTGTTCCCATGTTATTTCACCTCCAGAATATGACAAACTGAACTTCCGCCGGAACCGCCCATGTTTTGAGCCATACCAACTTTGGCACCCTTTACTTGACGCTCACCGGAATCACCTCTTAACTGTTCTGTTATTTCGATAATCTGAGCAATCCCTGTTGCACCGACTGGATGACCTTTTGATTTTAATCCACCGGATGTATTGATTGGAATTTTTCCACCGATAGCAGTGGCACCCGACTCAACCGCCGGACCACCTTTCCCCGGCTCGAAGAAACCGAGCGCTTCGGTTACACAAATTTCTGCGATGGAAAAACAATCGTGCACTTCACAGAGATTAATATCAGTCGGTTTTTTACCCGCCATTTCGAAAGCTTTTTTACCGGCAAGTTCAACTGCAGTCAGCCATGTTAAGTCTTTCCTATCATGCAAAGCGATTGTATCTGTCGCTTGCCCCGTACCAATTACCTGAATAATCTGGTGCTTCTTGAATTTTTTCTTTGCCAAATCTAACGGACAAAGAATTACAGCTGCTGCGCCGTCAGTTACCGGAGAACAATCCATTATTGTTAACGGATCGGCAACCATAACAGAATTGATAACCCCATCTAAAGTAGTTTCGAATGGAAATTGAGCTCGTTTATTTTTTGCACCGTTTTTATGATTTTTAACCGACACGTGTGCCAGCTGTTCTCTTGTTGTTCCGTATTTGTGCATATGTGCTTTGGCAATCATTGCATATAGACCGGGGAAAGTTATGCCATGAAAACATTCATATTCCTGATCGGCTGCGGTTGACAATGCATAAGTCGCAGCGCCTCCGTCAACGTCTAGCATTTTTTCAACACCACCGGCTAAAACAATATCATTCATCCCGGAAGCAACATCAATGAAAGCTTGACGAAATGCCAGTCCACCCGATGCACAAGCAGATTCTACTCTTGCAGCAGGAATATTCCCATAACCTAAATAATCAGCCATTATTGAGCCAATGTGTTCTTGCCCGACAAACAATCCCCCGCTCATGCAGCCGATATACATTGAATCGATTTTATCGACACCGGCATCGTCGATCGCATTGAGAGCCGCTTCTGTAAAAAGATCTCTAAAAGATTTTTCCCAAAGCTCACCCCATTTCTCGTTCATCCCGACGCCGATAACGGCAACTTCGCGCATATTTTATTCTCCTTTTATTTTTCAAATATTATTCCAAATTAAACTTAAGGTTATCGTAAATAAAAATGTATTACCCTTTGTTCTTCAAAATCTTCCCTCTAAACTTCGCATACGTTCCATAATCAAGGTAACGTTGATTTTTATCTAGATAATCTCTCGTCTTCTTCGCTTTGCTTTGTGCGCTGGGTAATTTATCCGTACACTTAAAAATAAAAGCATCACTGCCGGAACCGGAACCGTATGAAACCATTAGAATTCTGTTACCGGATTTCGCAACATCAAGAATTGCAGAAAGACCAATAGGAGATGCTCCGGAATAAGTATTACCTAAAGTAGGAACAAGCCAACCTGCTTCAATTTTTTCTTTAGGGAAACCAAGCATTTGACCAACTCGCATCGGAAACTTTCCATTTGGCTGATGGAAAACTACATAATCAAAATCTTCCGGTTTCGCTCCTGCTTTTTCCATAATACCTTTGGCTGCACCAACTACATGTTTGAAATAAGCAGGTTCACCAGTAAATCTTCCTCCATGCTGAGGATAGAATTGATGCTCACGGCGCCAAAAATCCGGAGTGTCCGTCATAAAAGAATATGTTTCTTCGATCTCTGCCAGTAAATCATGATCGGCAAAAATAAAAGCAGCAGCACCAGCAGAAGCACTATACTCAAGAGCATCTCCCGGTGCACCTTGAGAAGTATCTGCACCGATGCCAAGACCGTATTTTATTAATCCGGCTTTCACAAGTCCGTGCGCAACAAACATTCCTTCAGAACCTGCCTTACATGCGAATTCAAAATCCGCACAGTGGATGGCAGGAGTAGCACCTATTGCTTCGGCTACAATAGTTCCGGAAGGTTTAACTGCATAAGGGTGTGATTCGGATCCGATGTAAATAGCTCCAATTTCAGTAGGGTTTATATTGCAGCGTTTTAGTGCATTCTTGGTGGCTTCCACCGCCATGGTAATTGTATCCTGATCGGGAGAAGGGACAGATTTTTCCCTCAGCATTAAACCTCTCTTATAACTTGGAGCATCAGCACCCCAAATTTTTGCAATCTCCTCGACCTTGATTCTGTTTCGAGGTATGTATGCACCATACCCAATAATACCGACAGTTTTACTCATTAAAGAAGTCCTCCATTGATATATGTATAATAATTTATAAAACTTAGCAGATTCATTTTTGACATGGAAATTACCAATATATATTCAAAAATAAAATTTTTCGTAGCAAAATTTAAGCTAAAATATATTGTAAAATACTCCTAATTCCTTGCAGAAAATAATAAACCTTTTGCACGTTGCAACGTCTAAAAAAATGAAAATAAAAAGAGATTACTATGAAAGAGAGACTTTATCGTTCCAGAAAGAACAGGGTAATTGGGGGTGTTGCCGCAGGATTTGCGGAGTATTTAAACATAGATGTTATTCTAGTTAGAGTGATCTTTGTCGTTCTAACTATTCTCCATGGTGCGGGTTTACTTTTATATATCATTCTATGGATTGTAGTGCCGGAAGATAAATCACTGCAACCTCAGACTGATGTGAAAATAGACAGCAAACCAAGTGATGATAAAGTAGAAGCTAAACCTGCCTTAGAAGGTTTAAAAGAGCCTGTCAAAAAATCAGCTGGTAGAGGACGGTTATTTTTCGGTATTATTCTGATCGCATTTGGAATTATCTTTCTGCTGGATAGAATTTTTCCATATTTTGATTTTGTCGATATCTTCCCAATCATATTAATTATTATCGGTATAATTTTTCTTTTTAATTCATTACGTAAATAACAGAGATTAATAAAATGAAAACTGGACAATTATTTTGGGGGATGTTTTTTTTAGCTTTAGGAGCTTTGATCCTGTTTACAAAATATGATATTATTATCAGTAATTGGGATTTTGTTTGGGATCTCTGGCCATTACTGCTTGTGTTCATTGGCTTGATGGTTGTTACAAAAAATACTATTGTCAAACCCATAATAAGTCTTCTATTCGGAATTTTTATTGCTGTGGTGATTTTCGGTACTTTCTATAATCTTTTTGGTTTTATCGAGTGTAATGAAGATTATGATTATTCAATCAGCAAAGTCTATGAAGAAAATTACAACGGTTCGGAATTTGCAAACCTCGAAGTAAAATCTGGAGCCGGGACATTTTATATTCAACGTCCTACCGATTTGTTGGTTCATGGTACAGGTAAAGGGAATTTCGCTGATTATAATTTTTATACTTATAATAGAGATAATACTGCTTGGGTCGAATTTAATCTCCGCAATAAACACTTCTCTATTTTCGATGGAAAAATCAGAAACTTTCTAGAAATAGAGCTTAATGAAAAACCCGTGTGGGATTTAAAATTAGACATCGGTGCTGCAAGAGCCAAATTCGATCTGTCTCCTTTCAAAATTCGTGATATCGATCTCAATACAGGTGCTACATCAGTCTATATAAAATTAGGTAACTTGTACGATGACGTTAATGTTAGTGTTGAAATGGGTGCGGCATCACTCATATTTGATATACCGAAAGAATCAGGATGTAAGTTAACCGGAAAGATGTTTTTAATGTCAAAAGATCTTGATGGTTTCATTAAAAGAGATAAACGATATTATGAAACACCAAACTATGAAGATGCCGAGAATAAAATCGATATAGATATTCAAGGTGGAGTTTCTTCGGTAGAAATAAATAGATATTAGCCAAATCCCTACTATAATGTACATGAGAACCCGGTTTCATTTACGAGATCGGGTTTTCTTTTTGCCTACTTTCTTATTGGGATTCCATAAATGTTTTTTCATTTTTACACACCCATTATTATCAAACTCAATCCCCTCGGAACGGAGCAGTTCTTCCATAATACTCTCATTACCGAAATGCATTCTTCCTGTCAACGCTCCAAACCGATTAACAACTCTATGACAAGGTAAGTTTGAGTCCTTAGCGCCGTTAACTGCCCAACCTACCGTTCGTGCCGATGATCTTATACCGCATACCTGCGCAATAGCACCGTAAGTAGTTACCTTACCGTAAGGAATCCGAGCAACAACTTCATAGACCTTATCAAAAAAATCTTTTTTAACCGGTTTTCTTTTTCTTGGTTGCAGTTTTTTCATATCGGAAATGAAATTATTCCCCCATTACTTTTACGATTACTCTTTTTCTCCTTCGACCGTCGAACTCGGCATAATAAACCTGCTGCCACGGTCCGAAGTCAAGTTTACCTTCTGTTACAGGAATAACTACTTGATGATGTATGATAAGATTCTTTAGATGTGCATCTCCGTTATCTTCCCCGGTTCGGTGGTGCCGATAATCCGGATTAAAAGGTGCAAGCTTTTCAAGCCATTCATCAATATCCTTAATTAGTCCGTTCTCTGCATCGTTCACATATACGCCGGCTGTAATATGCATTGCCGAAACTAATATCATCCCTTCTTTGATTCCGCTTGCTTTTAATATTCGTTCAACCTCTCCGGTAATATTAATATATTCCCTTCGCTTGGAAGTGTTAAACCAAAGATATTCTGTAAATGTTTTCATTTCCAACTTTATAATGATTATTTGCGAATATCATTTTTCAAATCAATTTCTTTAGCAAGTTGATAATATTCATCAGTCAAATTCATCAATCTCTCTGCAAGGTTTTTGATAATCTTCTTCATTATATCTGGATATCGTTTCATCAGTTCATACATATCTGCTTGAAGGACGATCACATTTGTATCTTCGACAGCTTTAATAGTTGCTGTACGAGGCCGGTTAAGAATAAAGCTCATCTCACCTATTATTGTCCCCTCTTCTGTAAATTCCGCGACCATAACATCACCTTTGAAAACACCCACCTTTCCGTCGATCAAAATAAATAAATCTTGATTTTTACTCCCTTCCTTAGTTAGGATTTCTCCCTTTCTAAATAATTTCATATGACCGCCTCCTTATTAATTATGTGTGAATTTTAAGAGGAATGCTTTTATGAAATCATTAATATCACCGTCCATTACACCATGTGTATCCGAAGTTTCAACATTAGTTCTATGATCCTTTACCATATTGTAAGGATGAAATACATACGAGCGAATCTGGCTTCCCCATTCGATCTTCATTTTATTTTTTTCTATCTCATCCAGTTCGGCATCTAATTTCTCTCTCTCCAATTGATAAAGTTTAGCTCTTAGAAATTTCATTGCATTATTTTTATTCTGGAGCTGGCTTCTTTCAGATTGACAAGCAGCCACAACCCCGGTAGGAATATGAGTTATTCTTACAGCAGTTTCAACTTTATTTACGTTCTGCCCTCCTTTACCACCTGACCGGAACGTATCGATTTTTAAATCAGCCGGATTAATATCAATCTGAATCGTATCATCAACTTCAGGGATTACAAATACTGAAGCAAAAGAAGTATGTCTTCGTTTGTTTGCATCAAAAGGAGAAATTCTTACTAATCGATGAACACCGTTCTCAGCTTTCAGATATCCGTAAGCAAACTCTCCTTCAACTTCAATTGTAGCGCTTTTTATTCCGGCTGCATCACCATCGAGAAAGTCGATTAAAGTCATTTTATAACCGTTTTGTTCACCCCAGCGAAGATACATGCGCATAAGCATTTCCGCCCAATCTTGCGCCTCAGTTCCGCCAGCTCCAGAATGGATGGTCAAGATGCAATTTTTTTCGTCATCTTTGCCGCTTAACATACTTTTCAATTCGGCATCATAAACAGATTTATCTAGTGAATCTAATTCGGCTTCTATTTCATCAAGAAAAGACTCATCCTCCTCGGCATCAGCCAGATCGATAAAATCTTTTAAGTTTCTATATTTCAGATGTAGATTCTGCCAGAGGACAACCCAGTTTTGTAGTGATTTCGATTTCTGTAAAAGGGATTGAGCATTTTTCTGATCATTCCAAAAATTGGAGGCTTCACTAAGCTGTAGGATTTTTTTTATTTCGTTTTCTTTAACATCTAACTTAAAGATACCCTCTTAAATTAGAAATTCTCTCTTCAACTCCTTTAAGCAATTTCAACTGCTCTTCATACATGATTTTTATTTCTCCAGATTTATTTTCACCACATTAAATTTAATGAATTTTTCTTTACCGAATTGACTCATATGCAACTTTATAAAATACCAATTACATTCTCAACTATTTTCCCCAAGTCGTTATAATTTTCCACTTCAAACCATTTGATTCTTTTATCCTTCCTGAACCATGTCAATTGTCTTTTGGCATATCGTCTTGTATTCCGTTTTATCAATTCAATAGCTTTCTCTAAAGTAATTTCACGATCAAAATAGGAAATTAATTCTTTGTACCCAACCGTGTTTAGAGCATTTAGGTTCCTAGCATTCCCTCTTTGCAGAATATTCTCTAATTCTCCAAGAAGACCCGACCGAATCATTTGATCTACCCTAGCATCGATATTCTTGTACAACACTTTGCGTTCCCAAAGTAAACCAAATTGTAAAAATGAAACATTCAGTTCGCGTTTATGTTTTTTCTGTAACTCGGAAATCGGTTCCCCAGAAATATGATAGACTTCCAACGCCCGCATAACTCTTTTCCAATTTTGAGGAAGCATATTTCTTGCAATTTCGGAATCGACCTTGTTCAGTTTGTTATATAAATACTCATTCCCATACTTTTTCCTAAGCGAGTGTAATTCCTCTCTATATTCCTCATCAACATCTACAGTATCGAAAATACCATCTACTAATGCTTTGATGTAAAGTCCAGAACCTCCTACAACAATCGGTACTTTATTTTTTGCATGAATATCGGCAATTACCTGAAGAGCATCATGTTCAAATTTGCTTACATTATAGGTCCCATTGAGTTCGAGCGTATCTACAAAATGATGTTTTACTTTTGCCAATTCCTCTATGGGAGGTTTTGCAGTACCGATGTCAAGATATTTATAAATTTGGCGGCTGTCGGCTGAAATTATTTCCGTTCTCAATTTCTCAGCCAATTCTATCCCGACTTTTGTTTTGCCCGAACAGGTAGGTCCTAATATTAAGATTACTCTTCTTTCCAACCCTCTCTTCCAACTAATGGAACAAACGCAAAACTAGGCACACTGTTTATATCAAATTTGTCGTCGGAAATCTTGGTTAATATTTTCATAATTTGAGAATATCGGTTTCCAACAGGGATTACTAGTCGACCACTGACCTTCAACTGTTTTTTCAAATTCTCCGGGATCGTGGGGCTGCCTGCTGTTACTATTATTCCGTCGTATGGAGAGAATTCTTCCCAACCGATTGTTCCATCGCCGCATTTTACCGCTGCTCTTATTCCGAGGTCATCAAATAATTTCAAAACCATGTTATATATATCTTGATTTCGTTCGATCGTATAAACTTTCACACCCATTTTGTAGAGTATTGCTGCTTGGTATCCAGAACCCGTACCGATTTCCAATACTTTTGAATTTGGTTTTAATTGAAGTGCTTCTGTCATAAATGCCACTGTGTAAGGCTGAGATATCGTTTGCCCATACCCTATGGGAAGAGCAATGTCTTGATATGAATGTTGCTTTACTGCAGCAGGTACAAACTTATGTCTCTCTACACCAAGCATAGCTTTTAGAACACTTTCGTCCTTAATTCCCTTGCTTCGCAATAATTCAATTAATTCTTCTCTCTCTTTTTTATTCATAATAATCCAAATTGGAAATGAGTTATCAAAAATATAACTTATTTTATTAAGTTTTGATGGGAATTATAAAATTTAAGAAAAATTTATGGTAGAGACCATTTTAGGTGCCGTATTAATTATGTGTATGCGCATAGCCGATGTATCAATAGGTACAATGCGGACTATCTTTGTTGTGCAAGCAAAAAAATATCATGCTGCTATTGCCGGATTTTTTGAAGTACTAATATGGATATTTGCAATGAGATACATCGTTCAACATATGGACCAAGAAATAAATCTTCTTGGTTATGCAGCTGGATTTGCACTAGGTAACATTCTCGGTATTAATCTTGAGCAGAAACTTGCTTTAGGATACGTGCAAATCAATATTATTTCTCAACATTTTACAGATAAAATTGCGGATAAATTAAGGAAATCAAAATTTGGAGTAACAATAATTCCCGCTGAG
>Ga0154609_1137_pt7 | contig 15452 bp, 14 predicted proteins | sample Rifle2008BG13ft_FD_116038 | JGI IMG/M metagenome (GOLD analysis project Ga0154609, IMG submission 116038) | Ignavibacteria bacterium RBG_13_36_8 | reverse complement strand
ATTTCAGAGAAAAGTTATACGATTCATTTATAAATTATTTGGAAATATTATATGGACGAGAAATCTAAATCGAACAACATTTCCAGAAGAAATTTCATTGGGAAAGTAGGAACCGGAGTTGTTGGAAGTTACGTAGCAGCACCTCTAGTTAAAAAACTTCCTAAAAAAATAGCGGAAGAGTTAAAAGATGATGACGGGAGAAAAGAGGTTGTAAAACTGAAAGTAAACGGAAAGAACGTGAGAGCTTTGGTCGAACCGGAAACGACTCTTGCAGAACTTCTTCGCGATAAACTTAAGTTGACCGGTGCAAAAGTTTCCTGTAACAACGGGGAGTGCGGCGGTTGTACTGTAGTTCTTGACGGGAAAGCGGTTTATTCCTGTCATATGCTTGCGCTCGATGCAGCAGGGAAGGAAGTAATTACAATTGAAGGATTAATGACCGGCGAAAAACTTCACCCGCTGCAGGAAGCATTCATTGATGAAGACGGCATGCAGTGCGGATTTTGTACTCCCGGACAAATAATGGTAGCATATGCATTGCTGGTAAATAATCCTAATCCGACTAGGGAAGAAATAATCGAGGGGATGGCGGGGAATATTTGTCGATGTGCCGCTTACCCGAACATTATTAAATCCGTTCAAACTACAGCGGCAAAAATGAAATAATTTTTAACGAATCAAAAATATTTTATCGGAGATAAATATGAACAATGAAGAAAAGAATAAGAATAAAATATTCGATTCACTTCTTTTCGTTTTATTAATCGGTTCTTTGTGGGGAGTATCAGAGGTTGTTTTAAGTGTCGGACTTAAGTCGGCCGGCATACAATTCAGATCCGGTATTCTCACCGGAGTAGGTATCGGTTTAATGGCAGTGGCTCTATCATATTTAAGAAAACCATTGCTGCTAATACCTGTTTCTATCATAACGGTTTTGTGCAAGCAATTAGTGGTTCCTATGTTGAATGTTTCCGTGATGTGTAATGCAAATTCTTGTGTTGCTGTTTTTCTTCAGGCGGGGATATTGACGGGCGTTACTTATTTCCTCACAGAACGGTTATCAAAAAGGAAGAGTGCATTATTCGCTGTCGGCGCTTCTGCCGCTTTGTTAAGCGCTGTTGCATTTTATTATATAGGAATGAAAGTTGCTCCCTGCAATTATTTGCTTTCGTTCAACACAGCGGGAGGATTTGTTTCTTTCCTATATCGTGAAGGTTTGAACTGGGCTTTAATCTCCGGTATTTTATTCCCAGCAGGATATTGGGTCGGTAATAAATTGAGAGAAACGGTTTTTGAATCGCATCTGAATAGAGCCTGGATTTACTATTTTGTTTCTTCTGTTTTAATCGTTGCCTGCTGGCTCTCAAGCGCATTGATTATCAGCGCTGGATATTATGATCACTTTAAAACTTTCTAGTAATTATTGTAAGCAGTTAACTCTTTGATTTGGAGGAACAATGTCCCGTAAAGTCGTTAAAACGAAATATATACTTGAAGGGGAGCCGACAGAGAGCATTGGTGAAGTATCAACTAATAAGGTAAAAGATTGGCCGGTAAATGAAAAACTTAAGTATGTTGGTAAGTCCACTTCCCGTAAGGATGGTTATGATAAAGTAAGCGGTACTGCCGTTTACACTGCAGATAAAATTTTGCCGAACATGGCACACGCAAAAACACTTCGCTGTCCTCTGCCTCATGCACGAATTAAGAAAATAAATTTGAATAAAGCTAAAAACCTGCCGGGTGTTCTGGCAATTATTACCAACGAAAACACCTCTCAGATTCCATGGTATTTCGGTACAACTTTTTTATTCGATCCTCATTTAAGATACCAAGGTGATGAAATCGCATGTGTTGCTGCCGAAACTGAAAGGATTGCGAAACAAGCTATTCGGTTAATTGATATTGAATATGAAGAACTGCCTTTCGAATTGGATTCAGAAAAAGCGATGAAACCCGGAGCGGTTCAAATTCATGAATGGGGAAATATTGTTAGAAGACAGCCGTTCACCGATAACCGCGGCGATGTTCAAAAAGGATTTGCAGAAGCTGATGCAGTTGTTGAAGAGGAATTTACAACTCAGGTTGCTGTGCATAATCCGATGGAATATCATTGCAGCGTAGTAAACTGGGATGGGGATGAATTAACAATATGGGATTCAACTCAATTTGTTTTTGGTGTTCGGGATGCGGTTGCGCAAAGTCTAGGTATTCCTGCAAGCAATGTACGTGTCATCAAAAAGTACATGGGTGGTGGATTCGGATGTAAACTTGAAGCCGGAAAATATACCGTTATGGCGGCATTGCTGGCAAAGGAGATAGGTCGACCTGTAAAAATAACTCTCGATCGAAAGGAGATGAATCTTGCAGTCGGCAATAGACCGAATTCCGTACAAAAGCTGAAAATCGGAGTGAAGAAAGATGGTACCATTACAGCGATGAGTCATTATGCTTTTGGAACAGTCGGTGCTTATGCATATGGTGCAGGCTGCAGCTGGCCTTTCCGGACTCTCTATAAATGTGAAAACTTGAGCGTTGAGGAATACAGTGTAATTACTAATGCAGGCAGATCACGTGCAATGAGAGCTCCGGGACATGTACAGGGTATATTTGCATTTGAACAAATTATAGATGAAATGGCCGAAAAGATTTTTATGGATCCGATTGAGTTCAGGCTGAAAAATTATACTGAGGTTGACCCTGTTTCGAATCTTCCTTATACAAGCAAAAAATTACGTGAAGCTTACGAGGCAGGTGCTAAGGCAATCGGCTGGCACAGAAGAAAAAATCCGGCCGGATCGGATAAAGGTCGGTTCAAACGCGGAATAGGAATGGCTTCGCAAATATGGTGGGGAGGAGGAGGTCCGACGTCGTTCGCAACTTTAAAGTTGAATAGGGATGGCAGTCTTGAAATTCTTTCGGGTACCCAGGATATAGGAACAGGAACGTATACGGCATTGGCTGTTGTTGCCGCTGAAGTTCTGGATATTCCAATCGATAAGATACATGTAACTTTGGGAGATACTGAAGCATGCCCTGTCGCATCGATCAGCGGAGGTAGTCTGACAATACCGTCCGTAACACCTGCTGTAAGGGATGCCGCCGAGCAGATAAAAAGTAAATTGATATCGGGCGCTGGCGCTGTTTTGGAGGTGCCGGAAGAAAAAATAGTTTACACCGAAGGAGTCTTGAAAGTAATTGATGATGAAACGAAAAAACTTTCAATCTCGGAATTAATGGGCAAGATGAACGAAGATCAATTTGTTGCTACCGGTGCGAGAAATGCTAATCCCGATGGTTACGAAATAAAAACTTTCGGTGCTCAGTTTGCCGAAGTTGAGGTTGATACGGAGACGGGAAAAGTAAAAGTTATAAAGGTTGTTGCCGCTAACGATGTAGGACGCGTTATAAATCGAAAAACTTTAGAAAATCAATTTCACGGCGGTGTCATTCAAGGAATTGGTTTTGCTTTATTGGAAGAGAGAGTAATGGATAATAATACCGGTAAAGTGGTTAATACAAATATTCATGATTATAAACTTCCTACAATTAAGGACATAACCGACGTTGAAACTATAATTGTAAGTGACGGCGATCCATTAATCAGCAACACAGGCGCAAAGGGATGCGGCGAACCGGCTCATATTCCAACGGGGGGTGCAATCGCCAATGCAATATATAATGCAATCGGGGTGAGAATTAAAAGTTCTCCTATGACACCTGACAAAATTTTGAATGCGTTGAAAGAAAAGTAATAGAACGCTGATCGATCATGATGGTTAAGATTAATTATGATCTTAACAAATCATGTTGATCGTAAAAACCTGCCTGCGGTAGACAGGTCTGCGTTCCATTAGAAAATTCATGGGGAAACGAGATGAATAATTTTAACTATGTTCAACAAAAGACGATAAAGGAAGTTGGACAATTTATTAAAGAAAAACCGAACTCAATTTTATATGCCGGCGGCACCGATGCACTCGATTTGATCAAACATAATGTCATCTCACCGGAAAATGTTGTTAATCTCAAACTGATTCCGGATATGGATAGAATCCGCACTTCAACCGAACACGGGCTTTCTATCGGGGCATTGGTTAATATTGCTGAAATTGCAAACAACAATATGATTGTTGAAAAATACCCTATACTCGCTCAAGCGGCAAGAGAGGTTGCTTCACCGCAATTGAGAAATATGGGAACCGTTGGTGGAAATATTTGTCAGCGCCCTCGCTGCTGGTATTTTAGAGAAGATTTTAATTGTCTGCGTAAAGGCGGGGGTGTATGTTATGCTTACGACGGTGAGAACAAGTATCATTGCATCATCGGCGGCGGACCGTGTTTTATCGTTCATCCCTCAGATTTGGCTGTTGCATTACTTGCGTTGGAGGCAAAAGTTACAATACAATCCGCAAAAGGGAAGCATACTATCCCTATAAGCGAATTTTTTATGTTGCCCGATGTAGATTATACAAAAGAAAATATTTTACAGCCTGGCGAGGTTGTTACTGAGATTCTAATTCCTGCTCTGCAGAAAAATATTAAAAGCAGTTATGTAAAATTCAAGGAGAGGGGAGTTTGGGATTTTGCAATCGTGAGTGTTGGCGCTGTGATTAAGAAAGAAGGAAATAAAATAATCGAAGGACGCATTGCATTGGGAGGCATCGCACCGGTTCCATGGGTGGAGAAAGACTTCAACGGTAAATTAACCGGCTTGTCGACTAACGAAAACTCGATTTCCGAAGTTGTGAAAGAATTACTTAATAATGCAGAACCTCTGGCAAAGAACGAATATAAACTAACACTTGCAAGAAATTTAACGAAGCAGTTGCTGCTTAATCTGGTTGCTTGATATGAATTGTTAATCAGATTTGGCGTAATGGATTGATTGAATTTCCGCCGCGATACAGAGCGCAATTTCTGAAGCAGAATCACCCCCCAGTTTTATCCCAACCGGTGTGTGCAGAATAGAAAGGTTAACTTTATCGCCGACATCATTTTTTAGTTTCTCAATCATCCCTTTTGCTTTTGACTTGGATGCGATAACACCGATGTATTTTGCTTTCACATTACGTTTGTAAAGAGTTTGCAGTATTTGATAATCGAATGTGTGTCCGTGTGTGAGAATTACATAGTAAGAATCCGGTTTGGGTGAAAAGCGGTTTACATATTCTTGGTAATTCGATAGAATAATTTCCCTTGCTTGAGGATTTTTATTTTTGTGAGCAAATTCTTCTCTGTTATCTATTAATATAGTGTGATAAGGAAGTGCTGAAAGGAAGTGAAGAAGTGAATTGCCTACGTGCCCGCCTCCGAAGACATAAACCGTGGGATTTTGCGCATGCACTTCGTAATAAATCCATACTTTTCCGCTGCAGCTCATCGGAATAACATTGCCTTCGGATTTGTCGGCTTTATCCGAAAGAATGTACTCTTTTGTGTCTCCTTCTCCGGCCGAAAGGAGTTTCAGCGATTCTTTTATTGCTTCTTGTTCAATTGCCCCGCCGCCTACCGTTCCGTATGATGTTCCGTCCTGTTCGACGATCATTTTAAAACCGACTTTACCCGGGACAGAGCCGCTGATTTTGACGACAGTAGCAATTACAAACGATTTATTCTGTTCGTTTAACTCGGCAATTTTGTTGTAGAGTCCCATTGGTTATTCCTGCTGGTCGGGGGGCGGAGCCTCGGGATCGACGAATTCTTCGGGAAGTTTCTTGTTTGATTCCAAATAATCTTCGATTGTATCGATGTCTTCCAGTATTTCCGGATATTCGCATTTCCAAAATTTCTTCTTGACCTTTATCGATGAAGCCAACTCTCTCAAACTTATATTAGGCGGACTGTCGATGATGGTTTTAAATAGAGTGTTATTGATCAAAATCGGATGCCCTTTTTGTTCTCTATAGACGGGCTGTATCCAATCGATGGTGAAATCTTTCTGTGCAGCAAAATCGATATAGAAGGATTCTGGTAAACCGGGCTGATCTACAAAATGATATATTGCCCACTCTGCATCGCCTATGGCTTTGAGCCCGCTTTGCAATGAAGTAAACATACCTTCTGTGTAATTAGGATTGTCAACAAACTCGACTCTGCCGGCTAACTCTGATAAGGAGAATTGCGGATCATTTAAATATTTCTCGACGTTTGTTCTTACTGTCTCGCCTTCATGTCCGATAACAACAATAATTTTTTCGCACACTTGCGACAGCTTTTTAATTATACCTACGGCAAACGGGAGGTTTTCATACATGAGTAAAGGTTTCGGTTCTCCCATCCTTTCGGATAAACCGGAGCTGATTAATAATCCGTTTATTTTCATAGCCTTCAATCCTCGGGGAATTCGAATTTTTCTATATCTTCTATCTTTAAGTTATAATATTCTGAAAAAGAATTCAAAAGAGAATCGCGGACAACGAATAAAAATTTTGTGAACGGAAAAGAGCTTGATTTTTGAATTAATTCAAACACGGCAGAATCAAGTCCTTCTCCCGCCAATTCTAATTTACCGACTTCGTCTACGATAATCCACTCAGGACGATTCTCAAGATCATTTATTAATTCAGCATTTGCCCAGGCGAAAGCTCTATTATCGAATGTGTGTTTTCCAACCGAGATTGTATTTTCCTGTTCGGTAGAAGCGCTGAGCTTTTTCGAAACGTTGGAACGGATATCAATAAGATATCTTTCATCGTTTATAACCGGCTGGAGAATTCCATCAACATTGGTTTTGTTCTTCGTCCATTCGGTTAATCTTGTCGTCTTACCTGTTTGAACAGGTCCGGTAAGCAAAAAAACATTTTTCATGTATTATCTCTATGTTTCTCCGTATAATCTGAAGAAACCTTTATTAGTGTAGCAATAACTCCAATTCTATCTCATCCCGGATCGGAATCTCATCTTCGCCGAGCAAAGGTATTTCCGGTTTCAGCTTACGGTATTCTTCCATCGCATTAGGATAAATTGCTTTTATAGTAAACTCTCTTTTCTGATAAAAGCGAAGAGCGGGGGTATTATCGTTTGTTGTAATAAGCCAAATTCGTTTGCAATTATTTTCGCGAGCTGTCTGCTTTACCCTTTCAATCAAAGATGTTCCGACTCCTTCTTTTTCAACGAGGCTGTTCAAGGTTACTATCTCACATTCATCATGAGTTATGTTATAAGTTATCAGTCCGGCTTTTTCATTTACGGTCTCGGCTATAAATCCCCGTAGTTTATCACAGTATAGTTTGTTCCCTTTCGTTATGGAGAGTTCCGAGCCCCAATATTCGGTAAGAATCGACTTTATCCATTGAGCGTCGTCACTTTTTATTTCACGTATTGAAAAATTCATAGGTGACATTATTGTTGACTTAATTTAAGGAATTAAAAATGTAAAAACACCGGAGTGTTACTTCTTTGTGTTTCTTCTCATTTGAACTAGGACTGCACCGGCTGCAGCGATCAACATTCCGATTCCTTCTTTCAATGTGATTGGTTCGTCGATGAATATCCATGCAAGGATTGCAATTTGAATGAGCATTGTGTTGTTGATAATGCTCGATTCCATAGCGGTAAGAGTGCGGAGAGTTAGATTCCAAAGCACGAATGCAAAAGCCGTGTTGATTCCCGCAAGCCAGAGTATGAAAACAATATTGCGGAATGTTAACGGTAAGAAACCTTGCGTGATGATTCCAAGCGTTAGCAGCATAACCGAACCGATACCCATGCTTACGAGTGTTACGGTGAAAGGAGAGATATGCATCTTGCGGTTTATTCCTCTGCCGAGAACCGACGAACCGGCATTTGCCAGCACGCCGAATATCATAACCGCAATTCCGATTGATTGGTCAATAGTGATAACAACCGGGCAGAAGTAAATCAGCACACCGACAATGAATAGAGCCACCCCTCCCCACTGCAGAACGGAAGGATATTCTTTCAAAAAGAAGATTGCCATAATTGCAACCACGGCAGACGAGAAGTTTAAAAGAAGACTGACAGTAACTGCCGGCAATAAAGATAAACCTATGAATTGTGCCCCCTGTGTAAACGTGATGAATAAAAGTCCGAGCCAGACTAGTTTTATCCAATCATGTTTCTCTATTTGCTTAAGCTCGTTAATTCTTTTCTTTGTAAGTGCGAAAGGGAAAAGGCATACGAAAGCAACTACATATCTCAATCCGGCAAAAGTAAGCGGGGGAATTTCATCCAGCCCGAGTTTTATTATCACAAACGATGTGGACCACAATAGGGTTACGAATAACGCCTGAAGGATGGCTTTGATGTGATGAGATGAGTTTGGATTCATCAATTACTCAAAGTTTCAAAATTTGATAGAGGAGTTTAACGAAATTACTCAGCAAATACACGCAAAATTAAGTCTTTCAACAATTTTATGAATATATAATTATTAAAGAAAGATATTTTTATTGATATCAGATTAACATTTAATTAATTTCCTTACCGTTAAATCCTATGGGGAAATTTTGAGTCAAGACGAGGGTGCGAATACAAATCTCAAAACACCGGTAGTAGGAAGCTGGGCAAAGACGAAGTATAATATTGTTCGTGATTATACATCGTTGTTTTCATCCGGTATGAAAAAGCTATGGGGGCAAAGGATTTACATTGATCTTTATTCCGGCGCCGGACAATCCGTAATTGAAAAAACGAATGAAGTGGTAGATGCTTCTCCTTTGATTGCTCTGCAAGTTAACGATTCCTTCAATAAGTATATTTTTTGTGATAATGATGAAGACAATATCGATTCACTGAAAATTAGAACTGAAAGTTTTAGTAAAATTACCGATATTCAATATGTCTTGGGTGATTGTAATGAAAAGATCGGGGAAATAACTAGTTTGATTCCGGAAGCATCAAAAGGCAATACAGTTTTAACTTTTTGTTTTGTAGATCCATATTCTTTGTGTGTTGAGTTTGAAACAATTAAAAAGTTGAGTGCGAAATTTGTTGATTTCTTAGTACTCCTTGCTTTCGGGATGGACGGGAAGAGGAATATTCAACATTACGTTAAAGATAATAACAAGAGAATAGATAATTTTCTTGGATTGACAGATTGGCGAGAAAGGTGGAACAAAGCACAAGACGATAGAGTAAACCTTGTAAAATTTCTTGCAGATGAATTTACAAACCAGATGGTAAGGCTTGGTTATTTAGAAGAAGCGGTTGATAATTTTATTCCAATACGTTCTGATGAAAAAAATTTGCCATTATATTATCTTGCATTTTATTCGCGGAACAAGCGCGGTTATGATTTCTGGAAAAAAGTAAAGAGCAGGAACACCGAGAAAGGACTGTTTGATTAGATGGCACAGAAATCTTCAATAGAATGGACGGGCTCTACATGGAATCCGATTACGGGATGCAATAAAATAAGTCCAGGCTGTAAGTTTTGTTATGCGGAACGGATGGCAAAACGATTGAAAGCAATGGGTTCCGAAAATTATAAAAACGGTTTTGCATTAACATTACATGAACATGTTTTAGAACTGCCGCTTTCATGGAAGAAGCCGCAGACAATATTTGTCAACTCAATGAGCGATCTCTTTCACAAAAATGTTCCGCTTGAGTTTATTCAAAAAGTTTTCGATGTAATGAACAGAGCGCATTGGCACACATTCCAGATATTAACGAAGAGATCGGAAAGGTTGTTCCAACTTGATAAACATTTAAAATGGGCTCCGAATATCTGGATGGGGGTCAGTGTTGAAAACGAAAAACACATACAACGCATAAACCACTTATGTTATACTAACGCTTATATAAAATTCCTATCCCTAGAGCCTTTGCTCGGATCGATAAATAAGCTCAACTTGAAAAATATTGACTGGGTAATTGTCGGCGGTGAGTCTGGTCCCAAAGCCAGACCAATAGAAGAAGAGTGGGTGATTAATATTCGTGATGAATGTATTAGGCAAGGTACACCGTTTTTCTTTAAGCAGTGGGGTGGAGTTAACAAAAAGAAGAATGGTAGAAAACTTGAAGGAAAACTCTGGGATCAGATACCGAAATTCAAAATGGTAGGTTAATTAAATTACAACAAATTACTTGCTAACTCGGCCAATTCCGATCTTTCCCCTTTCTCAAGGTTTATGTGTGCGTAGAGATTCTGTCCTTTGAAGTGATCGATCAAATAAGAAAGTCCGTTTGAGAGTGTATCGAGATATGGATGATCGATTTGGTAAATGTCACCTGTCAGTACAAGTTTAGCTCCTTCTCCCGCACGGGTGACGATAGTTTTAATTTCATGAGGCGTTAAGTTCTGTGCTTCATCGACAATAAAGAATATCCGCTGAAGACTTCTCCCACGGATGTAACTCAACGGTTCGATAAAAAGTTTTTCGTCCTTCAGCATGTTGTTGATTGCTACGAAGTTTTTATCCGTCTCCAAATATTGATCTTGAATGATTTTCAGATTATCCCAAATTGGACGCATATAAGGAGCCAGTTTGCTTTCAACATCCCCCGGCAGAAATCCGATATCTTTATTGCTCAGCGGAACGACGGGACGCGCAACGTAAATCTGCCTGTAATTTTTTCTGACCTGCAGTGCACATGCAAGAGCGAGAAGAGTTTTACCCGTTCCGGCTTTGCCTGTCATGGTCACGAGAGGAATGTTATTATTGATGAGTGCATTTACGGCGAAAATCTGTTCGGCATTTCTCGGTTTGATTCCGTATACCGTTTCTTTGTCAACCTTCCTAAATACTCTATGGTTGCTGTCGTAGAATGCCAGTACGGAGTGATTGCCGTTTCTTATTATGAAAAATTTATTCGGCACAAGTTCAACTTTTATTCTCGATTTGATTTTTTCAAACGGCACTTCATACGGCGGCTGGTAAAACAATTGTATGACGTCGTCGTCGAAGTCTTTTAAAACTTCTTTACCGCTGTATAAAAGATCGATGCTGTCTACTCTGTCGGTTGTATAATCTTCGGCTAAGATACCCAGCGATTTAGCCTTCATCCGAAGGTTTACGTCTTTCGTGACAAGAATGATGCGGTCCTTGTATTGAGATGCGGTATACATTTCGAATGCGGCACTCAATACTCTGTGGTCGGTACTGTCTTCTCTGAATAGCGCTTGAATTTCCTTGTTGACACCCTTTGTGATCGCAATTTTTACTTTCCCTTTACCTTTGCCGAGTGAAACGCCTCCGTCGAAGATTGTGTCTTCCGTTAGTGAATCGAGTGTGCGGGCAAATTCTCTTGCGTTCAAGTTTATAACCTGGCTGCCGCGCTTGAAACGGTCCATTTCCTCGAGAACCGCTATCGGTATTACGATGTCGTTTTCTTGGAATTGGTTTATACAGGTAGGGTCGTGAAGAATAACGTTTGTATCTAGGATAAAGGTTTTAGGTTCTCTGGATCTTGCCATCTATTTCTGGGATTGGTATATATTTACCGTAAATATACTTATTTTGCACAATATAGAAACAAAAAAATATTTCTTACTGAAAATTCTTTTTAGTGAATGTTTTTTGTCACATTCACGTTGTAACTGAGTATTTGACAGCAACTCGTTATCCCTTGATGAGTATGAAGTTAAATAATTATTTTAAAAATCAATTTGACACCTATCGCAACCCCTTCCGGTTCATAAAAAAATATGGGGAAAAAAAATAATGGCTCTTCAAACAATAAATCCGGCTACGGGGGATCTTGTAAAAACTTATGATGAAATGACAAAGAACGAAGTCGGCGCGATCGTAGAGAAAGTGAACGATGCATTCTTAAGCTGGCGTAAAACAAGTTTTGCCGAACGTAAGAAATTAATGCTCAACGCATCTAAAGTTTTAAGGCGGAAGAAAGATAAGTATGCCGAGACGATGACACTCGAAATGGGGAAGCCGATAACTCAAGCCGTGGCTGAAGCGGAAAAATGTGCATGGGTTTGTGAGTATTACGCAGAGAATGCCGAAAATATTCTGGCGAAAGAAGTTATCCAGACAGACGCGTCGGAAAGTTACGTTCAGTTCGATCCTCTCGGAGTGATACTTGCAGTCATGCCATGGAATTTTCCATTCTGGCAGGTATTTCGTTTTGCCGCCCCAGCGTTGATGGCGGGAAATACTGCTGTGTTAAAGCACGCATCCAACGTTCCGATGTGTGCACTTTTAATCGAGGAAGTTTTTCTGTTAGCTGGTTTTCCTAAAAATGTCTTCCGTACTTTGATGATCGGTTCCGGTTTGGTTGATGATGTGATTACAAATCCTAAAGTGAAAGCAGCAACACTAACAGGGAGTGAAGTCGCGGGACAAAAAGTTGCCGAGGCATGCGGAAAAGCTTTAAAGAAAACAGTAATGGAACTGGGCGGCAGCGATCCGTTCATCATTCTTGCGGATGTAGATATAAATTCTGCCGTGGAGACTGCCGTAACTGCACGATTGATCAACAACGGGCAAAGCTGTATTGCAGCTAAACGTTTTATTGTTGAGATAAAAATTTATGAGGAATTTGTAGAAAGATTTGTTGAAAGGATGGAAAATGCGAAGATTGGAAATCCGATGGACAAGAAAACAGAACTCGGTCCACTTGCAAGGGAAGATTTAAGAATGGAACTTCACGCACAAGTGCAGGCGTCTGTTTATGAAGGAGTTGAAGTTTTAACCGGTGGTGCAATTCCGGAAGGGAAAGGATTTTATTATTTGCCCACGGTTCTCACAAACGTTAGTCCCGGCATGCCTGCTTATGAACAGGAACTGTTTGGTCCGGTTGCATCAGTTATAGAAGCCCGGGATGAACAGGATGCCGTTCGTATTGCCAATGATACGAATTTCGGTTTGTGTGCTTCCTTGTGGACGACCGATATAAATAAAGCGAAAGCAATGGCAACCGAAATCGAAACCGGTTCCGTTTTTATCAATGGTATGGTGAAATCCGATCCGCGTCTTCCGTTCGGTGGCATGAAAATTTCCGGATACGGCAGGGAACTTTCACATTACGGTATAAAAGAGTTTGTAAACATTAAATCAATCTGGATTAAATAAACTAGTGGCTGGTCGCTAGTTACCAGACACCAGTAACCTGTCCCTAGAACATTAGTTATAAGAACTTGGAAATATATTTAATTAGAAAGCGTACGGAGCATGAGTAAAAACAAAAAACTATCTTCACCCACAAACAAGCAGCCAGCAGCCAGAAACCAGAGACTAGAATCCAGTTGTTCATGGCCAACCAACAATCCCTTAATGATAAAATACCATGATGAAGAATGGGGCATTCCTCTTCATGATGATAATAAATTATTCGAGTTCATGATTTTGGATGCCTTTCAAGCCGGACTGAGCTGGTCGATTGTCCTAAACAAGAGAAAAAGTTTCAGGAAAGCATTTGATAATTTCGATCCGGATAAAATTGCAAAGTATAACAGTAGGAAGATAGAAAAACTTCTTAAGGACCCAGGTATTATTCGGAACAAGCTAAAGATCAATGCAACGGTTACAAATGCAAAAGAATTTTTAAAAGTTCAGAAAGAATTCGGCTCGTTCGATAAATACATCTGGCAGTTTGTCGGGGGTAAACCGATTGTGAATAAATGGAAAACATTAAAACAGCTTCCGGCTAAAACAAAAGAATCGGATGCGATGAGTAAGGATTTGCAGAAGCGCGGTTTTAAATTTGTCGGCTCGACAATCTGCTATGCATTTATGCAGGCAGCGGGGATGGTAAATGATCACATTGTAACTTGTTTTCGTCATAAGGAATTGAGATGAGAGTTAAATTCGTTTTTGTAAATATTGTTATAACTCTTTGGACTGTTTCCAACATATCGGTTGCACAAATAAATTTAGACCAGAAACTTCCCGTTGATCCGAAAGTAAAAATAGGAAAACTTGAAAACGGGCTCACCTATTACATCCGTACAAATTATAAACCCGAGAACAGGGCGTTTCTTCGTCTGGTTGTTGATGCGGGCTCCGTTTTGGAAGATGATGACCAGCAAGGGCTGGCTCACTTCATCGAACATATGGCCTTCAACGGTACAAAAAATTTTCGCAAACACGAAATAATAAATTATCTGGAATCAATCGGAATGCGTTTCGGTCCGGAAATAAATGCTTTCACAAGTTTCGATGAAACGGTTTACATGCTGGAAATTCCATTGGACAGCCTGGCCATACTTGAAACCGGAATCCGGATATTGAGCGATTGGGCACAGAATATTTCTTTTGAGCAGGAAGAAATCGATAAAGAGCGCGGAGTGATTGTTGAGGAATGGCGTCTCGGTCGCGGTGCCGTTGTACGAATGGCCGACAAACAGTATCCCGTCATTTTCAAAGATTCAAAGTATGCCGTGAGACTGCCGATCGGGAAGGTAAGTATAATTGAAAGTGTAAAACGAGAGACGCTGCTTAAGTTTTATAACAAATGGTACAGACCCGATTTGATGGCCGTTGTCGCTGTAGGGGATTTTGATGAAATGGAAGTTGAAGAAATAATTAAAAAATATTTTTCGTCGATCGCTGTTCAATCTGTACCGAAAAAAAGACCCGATTTTAATGTGCCGGACTTCAGTGGAGCGCGCTATGCAATTGCGTCCGACAAGGAAGCAACTTTAACTGCTTTCCAGCTTTATTTTATGAAAGATAGAAAAGCCAGAGAGAATGTAAATGATTACCGCGATATGTTAATCGAACGGATGTATCACAGAATGTTCAATGAAAGACTGGCGGAATTGAGACGGTCGCCCGATCCTCCGTTTGTAAATGCGTATTCAGGTAATACAAGTTTGGTGCGGAATAAATCGGCATATTCTTTGTCCGCAATCGTTGAAGAAAACGGTATTGATAGAGGACTCAATTCACTTTTGCTGGAGGCAAAGAGAATTAAGGAATACGGATTCACATCTACCGAGCTTGAAAGACAAAAGAAAAACATGGGAAGATCGATGCAGAAATATTTTGCCGAGCGGGAAAACAGGGAATCCAATAGGTACACTTCAGTATATGTCGGCAATTTTCTAAACGGTTCGCCCATTTTAAGTGTTGAAGACGAATATAATTTGTTCAATAAATTAGTGGAAGGAATTTCGTTGGATGATGTGAACGAACTTGCTGCGAAATTAATCACGGAAGACAACCAGATTGTTGTGGTGAGTTCACCAGAAGGTGAAAACATTCATGTTCCGACTCAAGAAGAATTGGAAAAAGTAATTACAGTCGCTGATTATGAGAGCATTACTGCATTTGTAGATAGTGTTTCATCCGGACAGCTTGTTGATGATATATTAACTCCCGCTGAAATTTTAACCGAAAGAGAGTACCCGGATGTGGGCATAACTGAAATCGAATTGGAGAACGGTGTGAAGGTACTGCTTAAACCGACGAACTTCAAGAATGACGAAGTGTTGTTTTCAGCATCTAGTCCAGGTGGAAATTCACTTGTGCCGGATGATAAGTTTGTCTCCTCTCTCGCGGCATCGGTAATCGTAAACGAAAGCGGTT
>Ga0154609_1132_pt1 | contig 15581 bp, 11 predicted proteins | sample Rifle2008BG13ft_FD_116038 | JGI IMG/M metagenome (GOLD analysis project Ga0154609, IMG submission 116038) | Ignavibacteria bacterium RBG_13_36_8 | reverse complement strand
TTCCACACGATAAATGATCTCATCAGATGAATTATGATTTGATGAAAATAATTTTTCGAACCACGATTTTTTGTCTCGCTTATCAACATTCCGACTTCCAATGTTGTCATCAATAGTTGTAAAATCCAAATCACCAACAACCGTAACCTTATCATATTTAACAGGCTTGTGAGAATTGATTTGTTTAATAATATCCTTCGCATCAACTCTCGTTTGAGCTTGTAACATAATAGGAATGACAAATGCAAAAATGGCTAAGTAAAATACATTTTTCATTGATTCCCCCTTTATTTGATTTTAAAAAATTTACTAGTAAACATCAAGTAATGTTACTTTTAATATAATAATTAGACTCGTGAAATCTCGGATGGTTGCCTTAGGAAAAAAAGAAATTACCAATGAAAACCGGAGTATTCAAAACATACCCTTTATGGTTGCCTTATTCATATCGCAAAGCTTTAACCGGATTTGACACTGCCGCTCTAAAGGATTTATAACCAACTGTTACAATTGCTATAAACAGGGCAAATATCCCGGAAATCAGATAAACTTCCAGACCAATGGTTGTTTTGTATGCGTAATTTTCCAACAGTTTTTTCCCAAACACATATGCAACCGGCCATGCAAAAAGGTTCGCAAGTACAATCCACTTGCTGAAATCCTTTACCAAGAGGTATAAAATTTCCACAACCGAAGCTCCCATAACTTTACGAATACCAACTTCCTTAATCCTCTTTTCGGCCGAAAATGAAGCTAAACCGAATAGTCCCAGAGTTGAAATTACTACCGCAAGGAAAGTAAAGTAATTGAAAATCTCTCTCGTTCGGATTTCGGATTTGTATAAGTTATCGTAAGCCTCATTTAAGAAATTATATTCGAAAGGAGTGATACTATTTATATTCTCCCATACGTTTTTAATGTGATCAATTGTTCTTTTAGTCTGCGAACCGTCTATTTTAATAAGGGTGATCCCTTCAGTCGCTTCTGATAAATCAGCAAAATAAAATACACGAGGTTCAATTTCCTCCTTTAGAGTTCTGATGTGTACATCTTTAGCAATACCTATAATAATAACATGAGTACCATCTCCAAAGTCAAACCATTTTCCGACCGGGTCTTTCAATCCCATATCTTTAATAGCTGCTTCATTTAAAATTATTGCTCCACCCACATCAGCCGAAATTTCTTTTGAGAAATTCCTACCGGCTACTAGAGGAATTTTGAGTGTTTCGAAATAATCATAGTCAATACCAGAATATATCAAATCCAATTGTCTTTCTCTGCTGGGATTCATTCCTTCCCATTTAAAACCTGCATTCCTATATGTAATTTCAATAAAATTATACTGTTGTGCAGTTACTGCTAAAATGGAAGGATCATTCAGAAGATTACTTTTAAGAACATCATATTTAGCCGGAATATTCTCCTCCATCGGTATATACAGCACATTGTCTTTATCAAAGCCAAGTTTCATATTACTTACGTAATTCAGCTGTTTAGAAATAATAAACGTGCTGATAATCAATATGATTGACAACGAGAACTGTACGACAACCAAAATTTTACGAAACAAAATACTCTTTGGACCAACAGTAAAATATTTCCGCAAAACCATTATGGGCTTGAAGCCGGACAAATATATTGCAGGGTACAATCCTGCCAGAACTCCGGTGAGTATTACTGCTCCCAGCAAGCTTAATATAAACGGAAAATCGAGATAATTTGTTGAAATATTTTTCCCTGCTATTTGATTAAAAGTCGGCAAAAAAAGTTCAACAATTATCATTGCAATTATGTGAGCAATAAATGCAAGCAATATTGATTCAACAAGAAACTGCCGTAGTAATTGTGATCTCTGTGCTCCTATAGTTTTTCTCATCCCGACTTCAAGAGAGCGGTTCATTGAGCGGGCTGTAGATAGATTCATAAAATTAATGCAGGCGATAAACAATACAAACAAAGCTATTATTGAAAAAATAAAAACATAACTCGAATCACTTATCCTTTGAAAAGATCGGGAATATTGTTTTGCATCGAGATAAATTTTAGAATATGGCTGAAGACGAAAAGTGACACCTTTAATAACCTGTGGAGATTGATAGTGCTTACCGATAGAAGTTAATTTCTCTCCAATGAATTGTAAATCGGAGTTATCTTTTACTTGAATATAAGTAACATAATTAAAAGCACCCCACCCACGTCCCCAAGAGGAAATTTGTGATAGGTATTTAAACGAATACATGTAAGTAAATTGGAGATGAGAATTATACGGAATATCTTTAAATACTCCCGTGACGGTTTTTAATTCACCGTTTATGCTGATAATTTTACCTACGGGATTGGAATTACCGAAATATTTTTTTGCCAAAGTCTCCGATATTATCAAGTTATCAGGTCCGTTAAAAGCTGTTTCAATATTTCCATTGATAAAAGGTAGAGTAAGCATCTTGAATATAGCTGGGTCAGAAATGATGCCATTGTCTTCATAGAATGTTCGATCATCATAATGGAAAGCCTCACGACTTACCGATGCAATACGGAACATGCCTTCAATTTCCGGAATTTCTTCAACTGCTTTTTGCCCCAGCGGTTCCGGTGTACCGTCAAAACCTTCCCATTCATGGCGACTCCAATCGCAGATAATTCTATAGATCCTATCCCTATTCCGGTTTAATTTATCAAAACCTAACTCATCGTTTACCCACATCATAATTAAAATTGTGCAAGCCATTCCGAGGGCAAAACCCACAATATTAATAAATGAGTATGCTTTATTACGCCAAATATTTCGAATTGCTGTTTTGAAATAATTTCTCAGCATCAGTTCCTCTTCTATTTCTAAAACTTCAAATTAAAATCTCAATTTCAATGCCATACAGGAATTTAAGATAATCAAGTAAAAAACCAAAAATTTTTGTTGACGTACCAAAAACGTGTTTGATATTTATACATCATCTGTCTAAATTTTGTGCAAATATTAAACTATCTATAAAAATATGATGGCAACAAAAAACGGAACGATCCTGGTTATAGACGATAACCAAGGAATCTTGGACTCGCTCAAATTTTCGTTGAAAGATGAATTCCAAGAAATATTAACAATAAAAAGCCCGACATCAATTCCGAAGGTAATGCGTGAAAACTCTGTTGATATTTTCTTACTCGATATGAACTTTACACCCGGTGTGAATGACGGACGCGAAGGAATGATGTGGTTAAAATTAATCCTTGAATCGGATCCGGATGCCGTTGTAATACCAATTACTGCATATGGAGATGTAGAGTTAGCTGTAAAGGCTATCAAACAAGGGGCAACCGATTTCATCGTTAAACCTTGGGATACGGAAAAATTAATCGCAACGATTAAATCAGCTCACAAACTACGCCTTTCCAAGATGGAGGTGAAGTCACTAAAAGAGAAACAGAAACAATTAAGTCATGATATTGAAAAAGATCATCAAACATTAATCTTCAGCTCCGATGCAATGTGCAAAGTAATTTCTACAGTGGAAAAAGTTGCCAAGACGGATGCAAATGTTTTGATCATCGGTGAAAACGGTACTGGCAAAGAATTAATTGCACATGAAATTCATAGAAGATCGCTGCGCGCCAGAGAAGTTATGATAAGTGTTGATATGGCATCGTTAAGCGAGACTCTATTTGAAAGCGAATTATTCGGTCATGTTAAAGGAGCTTTTACCGATGCAAAAGAAGACCGCGCAGGCAGGTTTGAAACAGCATCCAGCGGCACTCTTTTTCTAGACGAAATAGGAAATCTTCCCATTTCACTTCAAGCAAAATTATTAGCGGCTCTTCAGAACAGAGCTGTCTATCGGGTTGGATCCAACAAACCAATACCCATAGATATTAGATTATTATGTGCAACAAATAAAAACCTTCATGCAATGATTGAGAAAAACCTTTTTAGAGAAGATTTACTTTATAGAATTAATACTATTCATATTGAAGTGCCGCCTCTAAGAGAGAGGGGTGAAGACATCATTCTTCTTACGGAAACATTTCTTAAAAAGTACGCGAAAAAATATGATAAGCCATTGTTGAGAATTACAAGTAAAGCATACGACAAACTCATGCAATACCGCTGGCCGGGTAATGTAAGGGAACTGCTGCATACTATTGAGAAGGTAGTTATTCTCTGCGAAGGGGATTCTCTAAGACCGGAAGATTTCTTCTTTGATCTTGATAATAAAACCTCAAGAGAGGAATCCGCATTGCTTAAATTAGAAGATGTTGAAAAAGAAACTATTCGAAAGGCACTGTTAAAATATCAGGGTAATTTAAGTCAAACTGCACGAGAGTTAGGAATAACGAGATCCACTCTTTATTCTAAAATAGAAAAATATGGCTTATAGCAAGTTCTATATAAATATCACGATACGGGTCTTACTAATCCTACTAACATGTTTTATACTTGCTTTTATTTATTATCAACGAATATATATATATACTCTAATTGGTTTATCAATCATAACAATAATTCAGGTTTATCTACTCATTAGATTTTTCATCGGCTCGCATAAATACCTTACCGCTTTCCTACTCCAAATTAAAGAGTCGAAAAATATTTCTTCTCTTCCAGTCATCAATTCAAAATCTCCTTATTCGGAATTTAATTATTACTTTGAGGAGATAAGTAAAATAATACGTAAGTCCAAAATCGAAAAAGAAAATCAATATTTATATCTTCAGTATGTCGTTGAGCATGTTGGAGTAGGTTTATTGGCATTCGATTCAAAAGGGAAAGTTGAATTAATAAACAAAGCAGCCCTTCAGCTTTTTAAAATTCCATCCTTACATAACATTAAGACATTAGATGCAATTCAAAAAGGTTTATATGATATTCTGATTCAATTAAAATTCCGTCAAACAAAATTGGTAGTTGTAAATGTCGAAAATGAATTATTGCATTTGTCAATCAGTGCAACTGTGTTTAAAATGATGGACCGGGAGATCAAATTAGTATCTTTACAAGATATCAAAGCAGAATTGGATGAAAAAGAACTGGAATCATGGCAGAAATTAATTCGAATACTTAACCATGAGATTATGAATTCTATCACCCCGGTAACAACACTTACATCGACAATTTCAAAAAAGCTTAAGAATAACGGTGAAATTAAGAAAGCTGAAGAAATGAACAATGAGATATTAAATGAAACCGTATCAGGCTTAGATTTAATCGAGGAAAGAGGTAAAGGATTGATCGACTTTGTCAATAAGTATCGAAGTCTTACATCAACAATAAAACCAGAATTTAAACGTACGCCAATTCAAAAACTTTTCCGACACATCGAAATGCTATTCAAAAATGAACTGCTTAAAGAGAAAATCGAATTAAACCTGTCCATAGAACCGGACGAATTGGAAATAATTGCAGATGAGAAATTAATCGGGCAAGTATTAATCAACCTAGTAAAAAATGCTAAAGAAGCATTAAGCGGAATTGATAAAGGCAAAGTTATTCTGAAAGCATACCGCGAAGTCGATAAAAAAATAATTAAAGTGATTGATAATGGTAAAGGTATTATCCCAACAGAGATGGAAAACATTTTCGTTCCCTTCTTTACTACGAAAGAAAAAGGCTCAGGTATTGGTCTGAGCCTCTCACGCCAAATTATGCGCCTCCATAAAGGGACAGTTAAAGTACATTCCATACCGGGGAAAGAGACTACATTTATTTTGCAATTTTAATATTTGTTATCATTCATATTTCAATGAATCCACAGGATTAGCGCTCGCCGCTTTTATTGTTTGAGAACCAATCGTAATCAAAGCAATAGATAGTGCAACCAGCGCTGCAATTATAAATATCCAAATACTTATATCTACCCTGTACGCAAATCCTTCCAGCCATTTCCCCATCATAAAATATGCGACCGGCCAGGCTAATACATTAGCTATAACCACCCATTTAATAAATTCTTTAGCAAGTATGAAAACAATCCAAGGAACATTCGAACCCAGAACTTTCCTGATGCCGATTTCTTTAGTACGCAGCTCAGTGATGAATGTAACCAATCCGAATAAACCAAGACATGCAATAACTACAGCTAATACTGAAAATGTTCCGAGAAGTTTTGCCATTTGATTCTCTTTCTTATAAAAATTATCAATCTCTTCATCAAAGAATGCATATTCGAACGGCCGATCCGTAATTCTCTCTTTCCACTTGTCTTCTAAAAATTGAATTGTGGAAGGGATATTGTGTGAATTTATCCGGGCAATAACTGAAAAAACCCATTCGTTATTAATATCTAATACCAGAGGTATAATTTTTTCATGAAATGAAGAATGATGAAAATCTTTAATCACCCCTATTACTCTGCCGCTCCCCCCTATTATATCGGTATCAAATGTTAATTTTTTATTTAGTACGGGTTTACCGATAACTTTTGCTGCCGTCTCATTAATAATATAAGCGTCCTCAGCATCGGTAGAAATAGATTTAGAAAAATCTCTTCCTTCCAATATCTGCAAGCCAAGTGTTTTTACATAATTATAGTCCACATGATATTTTGCGAAAGCTATTTCTTCATTTTCGTTCTTACCTTCCCAAGTAATGTTATCCACGGAGAAATCAAGTAACATAGGAGGTGAACCTATTGCCGTATTAATTACGTTCGGATTCGCAAGTAATTCGCTTTTGATACTTTCGAAATTATTCAAATAATCCTGAGGTGCACTAAAAAATATCATATGCCCTTTATAATAGCCCATATCGGTATCAACCATATATGATAGTTGTTTATAGACAACGCTAACCCCGACTATTAATAAAGTGGAAATTGAGAATTGAAAGATTACCATGTACTTTCTAAATAGACCGGCAAACCTTCCCGAACGTGCAGATTTTTTGAATATTGACGAAGGGATTAAAGACGATAAATATAATGCAGGATATCCCCCTGCTAATAGTGCAGTAAAAATTGTTATTGCTATAACAATTAGAAGCATGCCCGGATTAGCGATACTCGACAATTCAATTTCCTTACCGGATAAGTCGTTGAAATATGTCAAAGACAGTACAACAATCAGACAGGCAATTAAAACAGAAAATGTAGTAAGAATGAACGATTCTCCTAAAAATTGTTTAATTAAACTTGACCTTGCGGCGCCGATAACCTTACGCATGCCTACTTCTTTTGCTCTCGTGCTCGATCTTGCAGTAGAAAGATTCATAAAATTGATACAAGCAATCGTTAAAATGAAGAGAGCAATTATCGAGAAAATGTAGAGATATTTAAGATTTCCTTCTTCTTCAAGCGGGTGCAGATTGATTTCAGTGACCGGTTGAAGGAAGATCTCCGACTCCGAATTTTCACGATGTCTTTTTATAATATCTTTGATTTTGTCGTTGAAGCGGCCGCTGTCGGTTCCTTCCTTAAGTAGGACATATGTCGAATATCCGTTTAACTTCCAATTATTTTCTCCGAACATGCTTTCGAAGGATTTATCTCTTGAATCAAAATTCACCAAACAATCAAACCTCATATGTGAATCGCTAGGGAAATCTTCTATAATTCCCGTAACGATATAATCTTGTTTTACACCTACTTTTACAATTTTACCTACTGGGTTGGAATTACCGAATAATTTATTAGCGCAGCTTTCGGTTAACAATATAGATGAATTGTCTGCCAAAGCGTTTGCGGCATTCCCTTGAATAAAGTTGACTGTGAACAGATCGAAAAAGGAAGGGTCAACATAAGCCATCTCAAGATTGTCGAAAAATTTATCTCTAAGTTTAATAAAAGTCCTGCCGCCGCGATACCGGGAAACATTTGATATTTCCGGATATTCGTCTTTCAATGTAGGACCAAGTATTGCCGGTGTTCTTTCGTTTTGGCTTTCACCCGTTATTCTGGCAACCCTGTAGAGCCTGTCGGATTTTTCATTGAATTTATCATAACTTAATTCATCTTCCACCCAAAGAAGAATTAGCAGACAGCATGCAATACCAACAGCCAAACCAAAAATGTTTATGAATGAATAGGCTTTGTGTTTTATTAAATTTCTTATTGTTATCTTAAAATAATTTGAGAACATAATCCCTCCCCAATAAATTGAATCTATTACAAATGCAGGTATTGATTTTACTATCAGCAACCAAAACCAAGTATTGGTTCGAAACTTTCCAAGTTCTTTCAACTTCTCTTCATATAAAAAATTAAAATCACCGATAAGATATTCTCTATCTCTTTTTGGAAGAAAGAACCTTAATAATTTCTCTCCAAATTGAGGCGGATTATTATTCATAGGTAATGCCTATCTCTTTATTCATATTTTAATGAATCAACCGGCTTTGAACGCGCTGCATTTAATGTTTGCGATGCAACAGTAACTAGCGCGATTGAGATTGACCCGAATGCTGTGTAGAACAGCAACTCGAATCCTACTTCTATTCTATATATAGTTGCCCATGAAAGAAATGCATTCGTTAGGTAATAACTAACTGGCAATCCTATTACATTTGAGATAATAACCCATTTAAGAAAATCTTTTACAAGTAATTTTATCACGCTTAATTCTGAAGCTCCTAATACTTTCCTTATTCCTATTTCTTTCTTTCGTTTTTCTACTGCATAAGTAGCTAAAGCGAGCATACCAAGACATGATAGAAAAACGCCGATCAGACCTATAATTCCGCAAATCATTCCCACTGTATTGAAGCCAATATAAATATCATGATAATATTGCTCATGGGTTAAATACTCAAAAGGAAGCGTAGGAAGAATTTTATTCCACTCATTTTCAATAAATCCAACCGCCGAAGCCAGATTCTTATTGGATGAAATTTTCGCCAACAAATAATTCAAATCGTTTTTCTCAATATATAATACCGAAGCTGAGATGGGATAATGAATATCTTTGAATAAGAAATCTTTTACAACTCCTATCACTCTCCCCTTTCTGGTTCCCATCACAATTTCTTTGCCGATTGGGTCTTCCCATTGGAATTGCCTGACAGCAGTTTCATTTATAATAAAATTTGATGTATCTGCATATTCTTCCTGGAATGTTCTCCCCATCAGCATTCCCATTTCGAACATTTCGATGAAGTTATTATCAACACCGTAACTGTTTACCGTAAACGCTTCATCGCTTGAAAATCCTTGCGGGACAACCTGCGCTTCGGTATTCCATTGGCAAGGCAGTGAATTGCTTGACGATATAAGTAATATATCGCGTTGATTGCTTAATCTTTTTTTCAGCAGATCAAGATTTTTTCTCGCTTCATTGTTTAGTTCTATTGCAACTATGTTATCCCGGTTGTAGCCGAAATCGGCATTCATAATGTGATTGAATTGTTTATTAATCACAGCTGCAAAAACAATTAGAATTATAGCCAAAGAAAATTGTGCTACGACTATAATTTTTCTGAAGCGCGATCCTTTCTTACTTTTTTCAAATGTTCCTTTAAGTACTGTCGCAGGACGAAAAGCGGATAAAAAGAATGCCGGGTAAATTCCAGAAAATGCACCGATTGCAATGGTTATCAAAAACAAAGTTATTAATTTCCGCGGCTCATCGAACAATGATATATAATTTGCAGTCCACCAATTTCCTGCTATCAGATAGAATGCGGCTTCAAAAACCAAAACTGCAAAAGGAAATGCGATCAGCGTTAATAATATCGATTCACTTAAAAACTGTTTTATTAAACTCCCGCGGCTAGCACCGATAACTTTACGCACACCTACTTCTTTTGCTCTAGAAGTATACCGCGCTGTGGACAAACTCATAAAATTAATACTAACGATCACTAACAATACAATCGCGCTGGCAATCATTAAATATGAAACAACTGGAAAATTTTTATCCAAATATGTATCAATCCCGATCGTCTCAAATAGAAAGTCCGTAATTGGTATAATATATAATTGTTTTGGGGTTTCAGGCGCAATGGGATAATATTTTGTTACAAAAGAAGAAAGCTTTACTTCCAAGTCAGTTGGATTAACACCTTGCTTCAATAAGATAAAAGTAGCTTGAGAATTTGTCCGCCAATCACTCATCCACGGATAAAATTTTTCCGCCTCGATAAGAGAAACAAGGAACTGGTAATTAATTGATGAAGTTATCGGAGCATTTTCGATAACTCCGGTTACAATTAGTTCTGCCTGGTTGTTGAAAGTAATCGCCTGCCCGATTGGATTTTTATCCCCAAAATATTTTTCAGCCACCTCTTCAGACAACACAACACTATTCGCACCGGAGAGCATTGTTTCTGAATTACCTAGTTTTATTTTAAAAGAAAAAAATGAAAGGAAGTTAGGGTCAACAAATTGTATTTGATCTTCATAAAAATTATTCCCGTTATGACTTATTATCGATCTTCCGGCAGGGAAAAATCTTACTGCATCTTCTATTTCCGGAAATTCATTCAACAGTGCTTCTTTCATTGGGGCAGGTGTTATTGCAGTGTAACTTTCTGCTCCACTCCCGGATTGAACTACCTGTATCACTCCATAAATTCTATCCGAATTTTTATGAAACTCATCTGCATTAAAAGATATATCGGTAATCAACCAAAAAAGAATGAATATACCGAGCCCGATAGCTAACCCGGAAATTGTTATTGCCGAATAAAGTTTCTGCTTTTTCAAATTTCTAAAAGCAATCAGTAAATAATTTTTTAACATTTCAATCCCCCAATTAATAGAATGAATAGTAAATAGCGGAATGTTTTTTAGTATTTGAAAAACGTACCACAAATTTGCGCGGGCATGCCCTGCTTCTTCAACTTTTTCCCGATATAAATATTCAAAATCGCCCAGGAGAAAATCACGCTCTCCTTTGGGCAGAAACATGTACAACAATTTCTCGGCAAAGAATGGCGTTTTTTTCATATCATCCCTCGGCTGCTAATCCTTCCAAACCTTTCCACATTGTTTCGTTTAGAGCTTTGAGTTCGGCAAGAGCCTTCATCCCTTCGTCGGTTAGTTGGTAATATTTGATTGCTTTGCCGCCGCGCTTCGCCGTCGGATTCCCGATGACTTCTTTCAGGTATTCTTCTTTAGTCAGCCGATCAAGCGGTACATAAACCGATGAGATCGACCATTCCTTTCCGGTATTCTCAATCAGAAATTCCCGAATCTGGATTAAATAAGAATTTCCTTGAAGCTGATGAATGGCTAATAACACCAACTCTTCCTGACGTGTTAATAATCGCATATATACTCCTTTTTATTTCCTTCATTTCTTGAAAGTTACCGTTTTATTAGACGTACAAATGTTTCAAAAGTTGAAAGTAATTAAGAAAATTTTTTAGCTAAACGCAACTATATAAATCATAGGGATCGTTGAAATTTAATAAATGGCTGATAAATTTAGTAAGCTTGTAGCAGATTAATTTTATAGGACTAAGATTTAGATGTGTTGATTCTAAATTTTTAGAATGATAAATTCAAAATGAATTTTTAAGGATGCTGTTTATAGGGGGATATAATATTTGTAAGAATCTCTGAATATCTCTGCTGTTGATTTGTAACTTGTCCTCTCATTTCCGAAAGCATTTTACTTAATAAATAAATTATGAGTATTAAGATAAAACATTAGGACGTATATATGCTTTAAACTGCATAAATACTTCCAACAGAATGTATATATGTCAGCATAAGTAATAGTTATATTGCTTTATTTGGAGCTACTTATGAATCCATCATTTGAAGAAATTAGAAATGATATTACAAGTAATAAAGAATCATTGACTTCTATACTTAGGAAATCAAAAGTACTAGCAAAAAAACTAGACTTGAATGATTTCTTGAAATGGATTGATTATGAGTTAGAAGGATATCCTGATGAGGAATCACTTCCGAAGTATCGAATTATATCTGGTGAAATGAAGGCTTGGAATCCCTATCACGGCTATGTCCCAATATATTTTGCAAATTCAAAAGTAGCAGAAACATTGTCAAGTAAACCTGTTTATGATTCTATTGTAACAATAGAAAAAATATGCAATGAACATGATGGTAAAGGCGAAATTGAATCACCTATTCCAAATTCAATCAAAATTCGACTTCTAAAAATTACAAATGGAATGGAACCAGCATTTTTATTTAATCAAGCTCAATTCCTCTCTATTATAGACAATGTTAAAAATATACTGCTCGATTGGTTGTTGAAACTGGAAGACAAAGAAATCACGAGTGAAAATCTAAATTTCACGCAAAAAGAAAAAGAGAATGCTAAAAGTATTGTTGTAAACATAACACATATGAACAATTCTCAAATTCAACTTGATACTATAAATTCTCTTCAAAATTATAATTCAAATGAAATTGATATTGAAAAAATATTGTCCTTTTTAAAAGAGATGGAAGAAAACATTTCAAAGATAGCTCTGAAGGAAAATGTTATCCTGGAAATTCAAACTGATATTAAAACTATTAAAACTCAGTTAGAATCTCCGAATCCCCAAAAAGGAATTTTAATAGAATCTTTGCGTTCAATACGTAATGTTTTAGAAGGCGTAGCTGGTAACATTATAGCATCTGGTTTGCTTTATAAATTAAATTTGTTTATGCCACAATAAGCGCAATATAACCTGCATTCCAAGCGGAACGCTGTAGTAGATCATTGTATTTGCAGTTCGGCATTGTACTGTTTGTAAAAAAAATATGAAGTAAATAAATAACATAATCAGTAAATCGTTGTGTTGGCAGCGGAAACTGTGTGGCGTCCGCTTAAACGCAACTACGTTAGATGCGAGAGAAGATATGAGAGATACGGCAACCATAGGTGCAGCCGTCTTCATCGACGGTGATTGGCTGTACTACGCAGCTCGCCGGCTGAAGGAAGAGCTCGACTATGGACGACTAAAGGCGTTACTGGTTGATTGCTTCGGCGCGGAAGCGCCGATGCATTTCTTTTGCAGTGTAGACCCCCATCGCCGCGAGCAACAGACCTTTGTCCAGACCTTGAACTCTCTGGGCTTCATCATGCATGTCTCCAAGCTTCGTCGGCAAAAGGACCGATTCGGGAATGTCTCCCTCGTGAGTAAGGGGCTCGACGTCACTTTGGCAGTTTCTGCAATGGCGCTTCCTGATGAATTCAAGAGGATGGTCTTGCTCACGGGAGACAGTGACTTTGTCTCCTTGGTCGAAACAGCCAAAGACAAGGGGCGTGAAGTCATACTGATTACAGTTCCACTTGCAGCCAGAGCACTTGTTCAAGCCTCAGGCAAGAACTACATCAATCTTGAATCCCTTTTGAAAAATTTGAAACGGGGCAAGGGCATCCCAAAGCTCAAATCGAAGAATGCAATCCCCCCAAAGAATATGTACGTAGAGAAGGGAGACCACTTTGCCCCGTACTTGGTCGTGAGATCGCTCTTCCGCTCCGCGAAGAGCGAGATTGTTATGGTTGACCCATATGTAGATGACCAAGTACTCCAAATGATCCCCCTCTTGCCGAAGGCTGTTCAGATAACCATACTTTCGAGCAAGATTTCCCCTTCTGATTTCTGTGTCCAAGTTCAGAAATTGCGGAAGGATGGCTACACTATCCATGTATATCGCACCAAAGCCTTTCACGACCGGTTTCTTGGTGTCGACGGACAGTGGTGGCACAGTGGCCACTCCTTCAAAAACTTAGGGGGAAAGGACTCATTCCTCAGTCAGATTGATGATGCGCAAGCTGTGACCAAGCTAAAGAAAAGAGTGCAGACGGAGATGTCCAAAGGGAAAGAACACTGCATCTAACAAGACGCTTGGACACGTACTTTGAAAAGCTGCGCTTCGCACGTCTTTCCGAAGACGGTCAAGCACAACGTTAAACGTCAAATTTAATAGGTATAATAATGGGTGAATCAAAGGAAGATGTTAGAGAATATTTAAATAAGCTAATTCGACAACTGGTTTTTATTAAAAGTCTCGATAAACAACTTAAGCTTATATCTGAATGGGAATCGCCACAAAGAATAATTGCATTAAATATCGGTTCGCATTTTTTCCGGCTTGTTACATATAGCTTCAAAAGGACAATAATGATTGAGCTATGTAAACTATTTTCAGATAAAGAACAGAAATCAATTATAGACTTTCTTAATTACGTTAAAAAGCACGCTGCTATAATTGAACCATCTAGATTTAATCCCGAATCACAGACTAGAGAGAAAACAAGTCAAGATGAATATATGAAAGTTATCGATGGACATATCACATTAATTGAATCCAAAAAAGATATCATTTCTAATCTCAAAGGTCATCGAGATAAATTATTAGTTCACTCGGACGCAAAATATTTTGACGATTCAAAAATACTTTATATGAAATATCCTCTTGATGATACCGAAGTAGATGATTTGATTGCAACAGCAAAAGATATACTCGAATGTCATCACGTTTATCTTTTAAAATCGCATCTAGAAATTGAGGTTCATAGCACAAGTGATGTTGATACAGTTCTTTGGCATACGCGAGGATTTAAAAGAGTATGGGAAGACAAAAGAGCAACTTTTCTTTACCCTTACCTATATAAACTAGATGATTATGAAGAAAAATTAAAAGAACAATTATCAAAGGGAAAGTAGATGCTTAACTAGCTTTTCCACCCACCCGCGTTTTCATTGCGGCATTGTTCTAATTATCGGGTTTTGTGAAAAAGGTAAACTAGCTTGTAACATTGTTCTAATAAATAAATTTGTCAATAATTATTGACTTGGTTTTTCAAAGCTGCATAACTGTTTCGGGTAGCGTTTTATTTGCAATGCCTTTAGCATAGATAATAATTTTAGAATTAGATAGTCTATTATGGAATTTATAAATGAAATATTTGAGCTGATTACTAGATTTGGTGTCGTGTGGTTTTTTCTTTTTTTATTTCTCGTGGGATTATACCGCTTTCAAGAAAGAGAAAAAAAGAGGCTAAGAAACTACATTCGCCTGAAGGGATATAAACCGGACTTTGATTTCATTGAGAGTGAGAATCACAAATATTATGAAGACAAATGGATAGATTCCCAAATAAAAAATGATATTGATTATATCAAGCAAAAATGTAATGAGTTAGGTTTGGATTATGTGATACCTAAGGGAACTGCTGAAGATTATGTTTATTATTTGTATAAAAATAATAAAGAGATTGCGAGCAGTTACGGCAAAGATGTTATATTATTCAAGCTAAAGGAATTAGAAGAACAACTTAATGAAGATAAATCGAAAAAATAAATTTAATACAGGCAAGACCTACCTTATCGAGAATGTTGAATTGAGATGGGGAGGTAATTCAACAATCTATTTATTCATAATTCAAAAAATTTATCCCGATAGACCTGTCTTTCGACAGGCAAGACCGGGATATTCGCTTTAAAAATTATTCATACTTTAAGGCTACTACCGGATTAGCTACCGCAGCTTTAAGAGCTTGAAAGATTATAGAGATTATTGCAATCAATAAACCAATCAATCCGGCAAATATAAAAATTAAGACGCCAAGTTCAGTTTTATAAGCAAAATTTTCCAGCCATTTATTCATTACAAAATATGCAACAGGCCATGCAATAATGTTTGAGATGATTACAACTTTGGAAAACTGCTTTGAGAGATTCAACA
>Ga0154609_1183_pt4 | contig 15644 bp, 11 predicted proteins | sample Rifle2008BG13ft_FD_116038 | JGI IMG/M metagenome (GOLD analysis project Ga0154609, IMG submission 116038) | Ignavibacteria bacterium RBG_13_36_8 | reverse complement strand
GTTGGGTACCGCCGATAGCATGAGAGAAAAACTCAACGAGGTGATGTATCTTGATTTGGGAAACTTAAAAGTAGCCAATTTCTTTCTAATAGGAATTAATTTACTGTTTATGATGATAGCGGTAGTTCTGTTTTACAAGTATGAACGCTATAGAGCAGCCACCATAAAAACCGTTGAGCAGGCGAACGAAGAATTAGAAAGGGAAATTAAAGAACATAATCTTGCTGAGGACGCTCTTCGGGAAAGTGAACAGCGCCTGTCGAGATTAATAGGTAATCTTCCGGGAGTGGTTTACAGATGCGGTCACGATGATGAAAGAACAATGCGGTTTATCAGCGAGGGCTGCTTCCCCATAACCGGTTATAAACCCGCAGATTTTATAGAGAATAAAACGATTTCATACTATAAAATTATTCATCCCGAAGACCAAAAGAATGTAATTGAACAGGTAGAAACAGCAATTAACAAAAAGCGTCCTTTTCAGCTTGTGTATAGAATTGTAACGGCTCCCGGATTTGAAAAGTGGGTTTGGGAACAAGGAGTTGGTATATATTCCGATAAAGGATTTGTAATTGCCATTGAAGGTTTTATAATAGATATAACAGAACAGCGTACCTCTGAATCACAGCTGTTGCTGCTAAGCACTGCACTTGAAACAGCCGACAATGGAATTGTAATCACTGATTCGGAGGGAAATATTGTTTGGGCGAATGCCGCCTTTGCTAAGATGACCGGGTACTCAGTCGGTGATGTTCTTGGAAAAAATGCACGCATTCTGAAATCGGGAAAGCATACACCGATATATTATAAGGAACTTTGGGATACGATCAATTCAGGCGAAGTGTGGCGAGGCGAACTTATTAATCAACGTAAAAACGGCACATTTTACGACGAAGAAATGACAATTTCACCGGTTAAGGATACATTAGGACGCGTATCGCACTTTATAGCAATAAAGCAGGATATAACAGAGCGTAAGAAAGCCAATCAAGCATTAAAAGAAAGCGAAGAAAGATTTAGAGGACTGTATGAAAATGCAACCATCGGAATTTATCAAGCTACGCTTGAAGGTAAAATATTAATGGCAAATCCCACAATGGTTGAAATGCTCGGATTCGATTCGTTTGAGCAATTATATTTCTTCAATTTTAATAAGGGTTATACAAATCAGGAAGACCGCGGGAAATTTATAGGGATATTAGAAAGAGAAAGCGTAATATTCGGATTTGAATCGACCTGGAGAAGATTGGATAGGAATATAATTTACATTAGGGAAAGCGCAAGAGCCATAAAAGATAAAGACAATAATATAATATATTATGAAGGCACGATTGAAGATATCACCGAAAGCAAAAGGGCTGAATATGCTCTGATTGAAGCGAAGGAGAAAGCCGAAAAATCTGATAGATTGAAGACAGAATTTCTGGCTCAAATGTCACACGAGATAAGAACACCGATTAATGCCATCTTAAGCTTTGCGAATCTTTTAAAAGAAGAAGTAGAAAATAAGGTGGAAGAGGATTTAAGGGATGGGTTCAAAATATTTGATGTTGAGGGGAAAAGAATTATTAGAACAATCGATTTAATTTTGAATATGGCGCAGCTACAAACAGATACTTATGTACCTTCTCTTCAGATGGTCGATTTGTATTCTGATGTTCTCGTCGGAGCATATGACGAATATGAACCGCTAGCTGTTGAAAAAAACCTTCAATTTCTGCTGATTAAAAAAACCGATAATGCTTTCGTTATGGCGGACGAATATTCGGTTAAGCAGATAATTAGTAACTTGATAGATAATGCAATAAAATATACGAACAGCGGCAAGATTGAAGCTGTAATCGAACGCGATGAGGATGAAAGAACAATCATTCGTATTGAAGATACTGGTATTGGAATATCGAAAGAATACCTTCCAAATCTGTTCACAATGTTCACACAGGAAGAACACGGCTATTCAAGAAAGTTTGACGGCAGCGGACTAGGATTAGCGCTGGTTAAGAAGTACTGCGAGTTAAATCGAGCGGAGATTGATGTGAAAAGCGAAAAGGGGAAAGGTTCAACATTTACAATCATTTTTCCATCATAATAGCGGCTGTCTCATATAAAAGAAGAAGCCTGTCTGTTTCACCCACCCAAACGATGAAAGGTTTACTAATTCTCACGAGGCACTGATCGCAAGAATACGCCGTATCTCTTTGGTTCTTCAAGCCTGCACGACCAGACAAGATTGTCTTTATAAACGGTGATATCAGGGCACCCGTCACACATGCTTTGTTCACCGGTTTCCATGAAATCAACAGGTTGAATAAACAATATTGTTTGAAAATGTGCGCGTTTGAAAATTCTGAGAGGATTTTTCAGCATTTTTAAAAATGCTTTTCTAAGACCTTTATCGAAGGGCCACAGGAAGAACATACCAGATCTTCCCATCTTTGATAATGAAGGCGACGCATAAGAAAGATAAGTTCCATTGATGAAATGATGAGATGTCATCATCAATTCCATAAACTTGGAGCCGGGGTATCCGTAAAGCTTTTTCTTAGTTCCTACTCTCTCGGTAAGCAGCCATTTATAAGAATCTACCTTTTGTGTTCCGTTTAGGTATGCACACGGGTGGAAATCGGGAAACCGCTCCTTTACCAATTTTAGTAAGTCGGTCGATAATAAATCTACTTTGCGATTCTCGTCTGAGTGATACATGATTTTCTGCCATTCTACTTTTCGAGATCCCGCGTACCAATCGAAAGGCATCTTCGGAATAATGTATCTGAAGATAATAAAAACCATCGTGTTGACAATATCAATATGTTTCTGTGCCCACCCCACCAGATCTGGTACATATTGGACGGTATCTTCGTAAACTGTTGAGTTGAAAGAACACGCAATACCACCGACATCGGCGAGCATCTGAGCATAATGCAATCTAAGCTCGTTTAAATCGAGTTCGTTTTTGTCTTTCCACTCAGATCCCCTTCCCGCTTGTTTGCTATCCACGTGAAAAGTGAATCCGAACACACCCGCTTTTTTAAGCTCTTTTAACAATTTCATAGTTAAAGTTTTACCATTGGTGTTAATTATCGGTTTCCATCCGTGTAATTTTATTTCTCTCACAAGTTCAATTATGTTTGGATAAACTAATGGATCACCTCCGGCAATGGAGATGCAATCGGAATTTCGCAATCTTTTAAAAACGCCCAGCTCATTTTTTATTTCATCTATTGTTTTGTGCGAGTTCGGTTCATTCTTTCTGTAGCATCCATCGCATGCTAAATTACAGGCAGCCGTCGGTTCCAGCCAGGATATTGCATTGTCTGCCAGATTCCATGGCAGGCGATAAAGATTTCTGTGATTTATAATTTGTGATTCCATTTCTCTCCCCTTTTGGTTTTTTGAAGGTTTCTCAACCGGAGATACCAAACAGAAATTTAACAAAAATTGGCTAAAAATCATCTTTTTATGAATAATAAGGTGGGCGATTATAGTTATTGGTGCAAGTACTTATATTTCCCAGAAACAATGTTTTTATTTTTATTTCTTAATTCCCAGCATTAATGCAGATCCGAATCCCGTTTCTTTCTTTTCTATACATGTTAAGTCCGCATCTTTCATCCATGAGCAAATTTCGGATTTGGTATAAGTGTCACCATGTTCAGTCCCAACCAGCATGTTCAGCGCAAACAAAGCTCCGTTTTCAGGGATTGTTCGATCTTCGTTCATTATTTGATCGAGTACAACTACCTTTCCCTTGGGATTAAGCGAGCCCGCACATTTTTGGATTAACTTTTTGTTTTCTTCGAACGAATTGATATGTATTATCGCCGAAAGGAAAGTTAAGTCGTATGGTCCTTTGAAATCGGCAGTTAAGTAATTGCCCTCAATATATTCAATCTTGTCTGATAGTTTTTCTTGTTCAATATATTTTTTTGTTATGGGAATTACATTGGGCAAATCCAGGATTGTGGCTTTTGTATTATTTTTTGTGTTAATGAAACCTATGCTGAAGGCACCCGATCCCCCACCGATATCAAGCAGCGTGTTCACATTATTTAGGTCTATCATCATAGCAATTATTTTGGCCTGCTTAATTGCGCGGTAGTGCATTGCCGCAATAAAAGCCTCGAGCCAATTTTCGCCACGGTTGTTTATCTCTCTTTCATAAACGGAACCACCTTTACGAACGGCATCGGTGAGCGTATTCCAAGTTTTCCAAAGATGAGCGGTATGCATTAAACCACCCATGAAGTTCGGTTTCCCAGTGATCAGGAATTCATTTGTATGTACGGTATTATAAAACTTACCCTGAGTTTTTCTTAAAAACCCAAGAGCAACCAGAGCATTCATTAATCTGTCTGTTGCCCGGGCATCCGAATTAATTTTTTTTGCAACATCGGACGATGTTAAAAGATGTCCGTCTAAAACAGTAAACAAATCAAGCTCAACGGCAGTTAGTAAAACCCTGCTTTTTTGAAATGCAGTTGCAAAGTTTTTTATATCCTTAGGAGTTGTAATTTCTGTGGGATTCATATGTTGCTCTTATTTGTTGAGAAAATATTACCATTTAAAATAAAAAGAGATTCCACCTAAATAAAGGGGAATCTCTTTTGAGACCGAAACAAATTATATTTTATAGGATGCTGAATGCCACAGTTAAACCAGACATTACGATTGCAACCATACTCATCAATTTAATAAGAATATTTAAACTTGGGCCGGAAGTATCTTTGAACGGATCACCGACGGTATCACCGATAATGGTGGCTTTGTGAACGTCGGAACCTTTGCCGCCGTAGTTGCCCTCTTCAACAAATTTCTTTGCGTTGTCCCATGCGCCTCCGGCATTTGCCATGAAAATGGCGAGTACAAATCCGCTACCGAGTCCGCCGATTAATAGCCCCATAACACCGGCGACACCAAATATAACCCCCATAGTGATGGGGATAATGAGTGCCAGCATAGAAGGAAGAATCATTTCTACCTGGGCGCCGCGTGTTGATATTTCAACACAACGTGCGTAATCCGGCTCTGCTTTCCCCTTAAGAATTCCCTTTATCTCTTTGAATTGCCGGCGAACTTCGCTGACCATTCTTTGAGCGGCACGACCGACAGCTTTGATGGTTAATCCGCAGAATAAAAACGCTATCATTGAACCGGCGAATATACCGACCAGAACTTTCGGATTCATCAGGTTTACGTTGTAGTAGTTCATAAAATCCATGAATTGAGCCTTTGCTGTTTCGACTGTATCGCCATGACTTAATTGAAGTACGGTGTGACCGATTCGAATGAGCCCGATTTTAATTTCTTCAATGTAAGAGGCAAGTAAAGCAAGTGCGGTCAATGCTGCCGAACCGATTGCAAAACCCTTGCCTGTGGCAGCAGTTGTATTTCCGAGCGCATCAAGCGCATCGGTTCGTTTTCTTACTTCCTTTCCGAGTCCGCTCATTTCTGCATTCCCGCCTGCGTTATCGGCGATTGGTCCATATGCGTCCGTAGCTAGAGTAATTCCTAAAGTTGACAGCATACCAACTGCGGCGATACCGATTCCATAGAGCCCCATACTTACATTTGCGAAATCGAAACCGGAAGCAAACTGATAAGCGAAAATGATTCCTATGATAACCGCTGTTACCGGAATAGCCGTTGAAATCATACCGACACCAATACCTGCGATAATTACGGTTGCAGGACCTGTTTGTGCACTATCGGCAATTCCCTGGGTCGGTTTATATGAATGGGAAGTGTAATATTCCGTTGATTTACCTATCACAATACCTGTTATTAGACCGGTAACAATTGCACCCCAGACTCCCCATGCATTTTCTAGGTCGAGTAGCTTAACCACTATTAATGAAAATATAACAATTAGGACGGAACTGATATTTATTCCTCTGCCCAGAGCACCGAGTAATTCTTTTTGAGATGCATCTTCTTTTGTTCTAACTATATATATACCGATTATCGAGAGGACAATTCCAACGGCAGCGATTAACATTGGTGCTATAACAGCCTTAAATTGAAGAGCAGGATTTGCAGCGAATGCCGATGCCCCGAGAGCGGCAGTTGCAAGGATAGAACCACAGTAGGATTCGTATAGATCGGCGCCCATGCCGGCAACGTCACCTACGTTATCGCCGACGTTATCTGCAATTGTTGCTGGATTACGAGGATCGTCTTCGGGAATACCTGCTTCAACTTTTCCAACCAGGTCTGCACCGACATCGGCGGCTTTTGTGAAAATACCGCCGCCAACTCTCGCAAAAAGAGCTTGGGTTGATGCCCCCATTCCAAATGTTAACATCGTAGTTGTAATAATAACTAAGTTGTGTCCGTCGTTTATGTCAAATGGATAGACGGAATTTAGTATGATGAACCAAAGAGATATATCTAATAGCCCGAGTCCTACAACAACCAATCCCATAACAGCGCCGCTTCGGAAAGCAATTCTTAATCCGCTGTTGAGGGAATGTCTGGCTGCGTTTGCCGTTCTAGCAGCAGCATAGGTTGCAGTTCTCATTCCGAAGAAACCTGCTAAACCCGAAAAGAAACCTCCGGTTAAAAATGCGAAAGGGACCCAAGGATTTTGAACTTTTACAATGTATGCAAGAACCGAAAATAACAGCGTTAACACCACAAAGAAAGCTCCCACTACTTTGTACTGTTGTCTCAGGTAGGCCATAGCACCCTTTCTTACGTGTGAAGCAATAGACTTCATTTTATCGGTGCCTTCGTCCTGTTTCATCATTTGTTTGAAGAAAACATACGCAAAAATAAGGGCCGCGGTTGATCCGATAGGTACAAGCCAAAAAAGACCATTATACATATATAGACTCTCCGTTTTTTGATATAATTCTGATTAGTTTACAAATTATTGAGCGGCAATTTAAGGCTTTTTTATTTCTATCACAACGAGTTAGTTGTTGTTTGGGGTATTACGTAGGGATACGGCAATCCGCTATGGCTTAACGGACATCATATCCCTGTCAAAGAAAAGACTAATATTTATATTTCAGCCATTTTACCACTTCGCCCCATGTCGGTTTCTTGCCTGTTCGCAGAATTCCAATCCTGTAAACTTTTCCCGCTATTGGGAAGATGGCAAATATTGTTGCGAGATTAATCAATATTGTTAGGAATAATTGCCAGAGAGGAACATCTACCAATGCGATCTTTGCAGGCATCACGATTATTGATGTAAAAGGGAGAAAAGAGCATACCGCCGCGATTGAATTTGTCGGATTTACAATCAGCGTTATTGCAATAAAAAATGGAATGATAATTAAAAGCATAATCGGCCACATCCCGGATTGAGCTTCCTGTTGCGATTCGAATATGGCTCCGACCGCTGCAAATAGCCCCAAGAATGTAATCAAACCAATGAAGAAATTAATTAGGAGATATATAATTGCAGTTGGAGTGATGCTGAATAAATATTCTGGTGGTAAAACGAACCACGTAGTAGTTATAAGCAAAATTATCGGTAGAAGCCAGATCAACATTTGGAGGGTTCCGGTTACGGAAGCGCCAAGTATCTTCCCTGTCATCAACTCTTTCGGACTTACCGAAGATAGAAGCACTTCAACAATCTTGCTGTTCTTTTCCTCAATCACAGACTGCATCGTCATCTGTCCCATCATCAGCAAGCTGATGTAGAGAAGAAAAGTAAAAAGGTAAGATAGGACAAGATTTCCGTAACCTTCTTCTTCTATTCCTTCTTTTTCGGATACTTTGAAGCTTGTAAAATCAACGCTCCTTCTAGCAAAATTGAGTTCATCTTGCGAAAGTTTTTTATCGGCGAAATAACTTTCGACAAGGACTTTATTGATCGGGCCGCTTAATTTTTCGGTAAGCGCAAGATTCTTCGGTGTTTTGGCATAATATTCAACCTTTTTATCCTTCAGCGCACTTTCCGGAACAAAGATCATCCCGGTGATTCTTTCGGAAATTATCTCACTTTTTTTGGATATGAGATAATCGGTGAATTCACTTCTAGGCATTATCCAATAGTTGAACGAGTAGTCTCCATTCTTTACGAAGGATATTTGCGGGAAATCAGCCATAAAATTTTGAGCCAGTTGATTTGTCTCGGTTATCAATTCTATGTTTGCTCCGCTGTCCTCGCTTTGACTCATTAATAATGTTTGCAGACCGATTATTCCGAACATAAGGGCCGGAAGAAGAATAGTCATGAAAATGAAAGCTTTGGACAGCACTTTTTCTTTTATTTCTCTCTTAAAAACGGCGAAAGTTCTATAGTTAAACATGGCTCACCTCCTTAACCGGTTGATCTGTGCTTTCATGGCCTGCAAGCTCAATGAAAATTTCGTGGAGCGAAATATCGTTCGCATCGAATTTCTTTATCGTAATATTTCTATCTAACAGCAGCTTGAGCAGTTGTTGAGTCTGCGCCCGGTCTTTTACTCTAATACCCGTTGTATTCCCGAAGTCTTCTATTTTTTCTATAATAGGATGGTTACGCAGAAAAGAAATATCCCCTTCGTGGACAAGGCTGATGTTTCTTTGGGCATGCTTCGCTTTGATATCTTTCAGTGCACCTTTTAAGATTATTTTTCCACGATCTATCATGGCGATATGATCGCACATTCTCTCTGCAAAATCCATCAGGTGAGTGGAGAAAATTATTACTTTTCCTTTCAGTCTCATTTCCAGGATTATTTCTTTCAGAAGATTTGTATTTATAGGGTCAAGACCCGAGAATGGTTCATCTAGAATAACAAATTCAGGTTCGTGTAATATAGTAGAAATGAATTGCAATTTTTGCTGGTTTCCTTTCGATAAGTCTTCAACTTTGGAAAGCCGTCTATCGTATAGATCGAATCTTTTCAGGTAATCAGTAGCTTTCCTTTCGATTTCTCTTCCGCTTTTTCCTTTTATCTCGGCGAAATATAGAAGAATGTCCAACACCTTCATTTTTTTGTAAAGCCCTCTCTCTTCGGGAAGGTAACCAACCTTATTTTTAAATTCCTGTCCTACTTTCACACCCCTTAAAATGACCTCGCCTTCGTCGGGAAGATAAATATTCATCATCATTCTAAGTGTAGTTGTTTTTCCGGCGCCGTTCCTGCCGATTAGTCCGAAGATAGACCCCTCGGGTACTTCAAAGGAGGCATTATCAACGGCTTTTAATCCATTGAAAGATTTACAAAGATTTCGTACTTCTAATGCAATCATTTTTTCTCCGCATTTTATTGAAGAGGAGCGAAAAGATAGCTCCCCGCAAATCACCAAATTTTAACTCTTTTTTCTGTCGGAAGAAACATTCCATCTTCGGGCTGAACGTTAAATGCTTTGATAAATTCAGGCATGTTACGTAGCGGACCGATAACACGTTGAACTCCGGGAGTGTGAACATCAACTTTTAATCTCAGCTTAAGATTTTCGTCGCGAATGTTATTTCTCCAAACCTGCGCCCATGAAAGGAAGAATCTTTGAGCAGGAGTAAAGCCGTCTATTAATTCACCGTTTTTATATTGATCGGTATTCTTGAAAGCATTAAATGAGATTGTTAGTCCTCCAAGGTCGCCGATATTTTCACCCAATGTAAGTTTGCCGTCCACGTTCATATCTTCGATGGCTACGAATTCATCGAATTGTTTGACCAGTACGTCGGCTCGTTTTGTGAATTCTGTGTTATCCTCTTCTGTCCACCAGTCACGCAGGTTACCGTTTTCGTCATATTTGCGGCCGCTGTCATCGAATCCGTGTGTGATCTCGTGACCGATAGCGGCCCCCATCGCTCCATAGTTGATTGCATCATCTGCCTCGGCACTGAAAAACGGGGGTTGTAGAATTGCCGCAGGAAAGGTGATGCCGTTTTTACTGGGACTGTATCCGGCGTTTACGGTCTGAGCGTTCATTCCCCATTCTTTTTTATTAACCGGTTGATTTATTTCTTCTATTTCCTTTTTGAAATCAAATTGATTTGCGTTGATGATATTGCCAACGTACGAATCTCTGTTGATTTCCAATCCCTCGTAAGTTTCCCATTCATCGGTATAGCCGATTTTAACGTCGAACTTATTCAATTTTATTAATGCCTGTTCTTTTGTTGCGTCGCTCATCCAATCATTATTTTCTATGCTTGATTTCATCGCAACCAGCACATTGTCTATTGTTTTACGTGCCCTCTCTTTTGCTTCGGGTGGAAAAACGACTTTAACATACTCCTGTCCGACAGCTTCACCCAAAATTCCGTTGGCGGTTAGAAGAACCCTTTTCCATCTCGGTTGCAAAGTTTTTGTTCCGCTTAGAAATTTACTATAGAATTCGAAGTTTTGGTTTACGAAATCCATGTTTAGATACTCGGCAAATTCATCAATGATATTCCAGCGGAGATATGTTTTCAAATCTTCGATTGATGTTGATGCAACAAGGCCACCGATTTCTTTTAGGAATTTCAGCTGCCCCACATTCACTGCATCAGGATCTTTCCAACCGATTGATGTGAAGTAAGAATCCCAGTCGAATGGTCCGGCAAGGCTTTTGATTTCGTCGATTGACATTTTATTATAGAGAGCAACCGGATTTCTATTTTCGAGCCGTGTATTGGAGGCTTTTGCAAGTTGTGTCTCGATTCTCATAATTATTTTAGCATTTTGCGCCGCGACATCATCGGGATCGCCGAGAAGAATAAACATTTTTGTAACATGTTCAAGGTATTTTGTACGGATCTCTTTTGAGCGGTCGTCGTCTTTTGTGTAGTAATCAACATCGGGTAATGCAATCCCACCCTGGAAAATTTGAGATATGTTCATATCAGCATTTTTGTTATCGGAAGAAGAGAAGAAAAAGAATAATGTATTGATTGAGCTTTTATGAAATTCGGCAACGGTATTAATAAAATCATCCTTGCCGGATATCGATTCAACTTTTTCAAAGAAATGTTTGACTGGTTCAATGCCTGCGGTTTCTATTTTTATGCTATCCATTCCTGACGCGAAAAAATCACCAGCGAGTTGGGTAACACTCCCTTTTTCTGCTCCGGTAACCGTGGAGGCATCTTCTAATACCTTTTTAAGCACAACATAACTCTCTTCGTACAATTGTTCGAAAGTACCCCAGCGGCTGTATGCATCGGGTAGTGGATTGTTCTTTACCCAGTTTCCGACCGCATAATGATAAAAATCTTCCTGTGGACTTATGGTTGTGTCGATATTGCTTAGATCGAAGCCCCTGTCTTTGGAAGTCTTGTTACTTGAGCATGCAGAAATTATAATAACAATAGCGGTAGAGATGGTTATTAAAGTTGAAAAATAACGGAATTTTGTTTGCATATATCCCCCTATTTTTGATGGGTTTGCGTATTGTTTGCTAAAAATTTCCTCAAAAATAGTGAATGAATCAGCTAAAAAGAAAGGTAAATTGAGAATTTGCTGGAATTTGGACGGGAAATGAGCACTAACATTTATCCAGATGCTAAACTTTAACACGAGTTGGAATTAAAAAGAGATGCCACTTCTCCCCAAAAGTTGGCATCTCATTCATAATATAAGGTTATTGATCTCTTAGTTCATTTAGCCTGTCTTGAATTTGCTGCATACGGATGGGTTTATATTCGGCATTGTAGGTTGTGTCTGCAGGAAGTTTATCATATGCCAATTGATAATATTTTATCGCATTCGGATTGTCCCCTTTTCTGTAATACCATTCGGCGAAACTGTCATAACAATTTGCTGCTTCAGGGAAAAGACGTAGGTTGGTGTTAAAAACGGTATATGCCACATCCATTTTTTCGCTGCTCATAAATGCATATCCCACGGCATTGAGGTCTCTAGCAGTTTCAATATCATACTTTTCTCTAAGATCGTTGTATTCTTCTTCTAAAAACATGACACCGTTGTTATTGATGAAGGAGATTAAACGGTTCGATTTGTAGAAATATTTTACCAGGTAGTTATTCGGGTATTTTGCATATAATTCGGTCATGCGCTCAAGAGATTTTTCATAATCTTCATCGATTCTATATATAATACCGAGCCCTAATTTAGCTTCATCTTTGAACATGTTTCCGTTGTTAGCCACAAGCCTGAAATACTGCATTCCTTTTTCTTTATCACCCGACATACCCCCTAACCAAGCAAGGAAACTTCTGAATCCAGTAACCATTGCATCGGGGAAGTATTCGATGACAGCCAAAGCGAAATAAGCATCGTTATTGGAAGGATCCTCTTCTATTACCTCTTCAAGATAATCCTGACATTTCGAGGCGTTCCAGTAAGCAATCCAATACTCCTGTTCCATAATATTTGCTCTGCATAAAAATGAGTAAAGGTATCCAAGGTAAAATTTGTTCTCAGTTGTTGGAGGGAGATTTTCTGCAATCCTTATCCCTTTCCAAGCGAGGTGTTTCGTTAACCTAATGATGTAATCTCTTCTTGGACCGTTTTCATTGAACGACCTTGAGTAAAACATAACGTATGTCTTTAGGAAATGGTATTTGGGATTATTAGGATTTTTCTCCAGCTCGACGGTTACTATTGAGTCTGCTTTTTGCCAATCACCGTTGAATGTGAGCGAAATAATATCCCTGTCAACTTGTGTAATTTCCAGCTGCTGGGAGTAAAGCATCGACATCGAAATAAAAAATAGAAGTAATAATAATTTTTTCATATGAAGCTCCAAATTGATTTTTGTTTCATCGTGAGTATTACGGAAAATATTTATGCCAAATAAGACATTTTCTTAATTGACTTGTTTCTATTTTGTCACTAAAGGGGATTATTGGTGGATGAAATGGTACTATTACGGCATGAATATTCTACTTATTTAATACTCTGGTTAGGTTTTTACGATAGCTGTTGCTTGATTTTAACTTTTCGCCGTTGGTAAGTATAAAGATGTATTCGGTTTTATACCAGTATTGGATTTCTTTTATATGATTGATGTTAATAATGGAAGAGCGGTGAATCCTAACGAAGTGTTCGGGATCAAGTTTTGCCTCTATTTCGTTCATTGCCATACGTATCAGGTGGCTTTTAGTGTCGGTCGAAACATCAAGATATTTCCCCGAAGCTTTAATTCTGATTATGTCTTTTGTTTTTATAAAAAATATTCTTCCCTCGGTTTTTACCATTAATCTCTCAATAAATGTATTCTTAATTTTTCCTGTTTCTTCCAGCAAGGAAAAAATTTTTTGCGAGAGAGAATTTTGTTTGGCACTCCCAAACCTTTCTTTGGCAATCTGTAAAGCTTCATAAAAACGTTCATCTTCGAAAGGTTTAAGCAGGTAATCGATTGCGTGGATATCGAATGCTTTGATTGCATATTTATCGTAGGCCGTAACAAATATTATCAAAGGGAAAGGAGCAAGCTCAATCTGTTCCAAAACTTCAAAACCGTTCAGCTCCGGCATTTGTATATCCAGAAAAACAATATCCGGGCGATACTCATTTATTTTTTGTACGGCCTCTTTTCCACTTGCGCATTCGGCCGCAATCTCTAGATCGGGATCGTCTTGCAAAAGGCGCCTAATTCGTATTCTGGCAAGACGTTCATCATCTACGATGATTATTTTTATTTTACTAGGTGGTGTCGTCATTTTCTTCGGGATCGTATTCTTTAAAAGGTAAAGTTAGAGTGACCGAGAATCCTTGCCGGGGATGACATTGAATAACCAGAGAAAAAGCAGTCTTGTAAATTTGTACAAGCCGTTTACGTGTGTTAGTGAGCCCCACCCCTTCTTTGAAATTGCTGTCGTTTCCGTTTCCGATGTTGTCGCTTACTTTGAGTACGAGCAGGGTGTTCAATTTTGAAGATGAAATCTTAACCTCACCTCCTTCGGCTTTTGAAGCGATTCCATGTTTTATTGCGTTTTCAACTAAGGGTTGGAGAATAAGGTTGGGTACGGCAGCAGAAAGTGTTTCGGTTTGGATATCGTAAACGATCCTTAGTCTTTCCTGGAAACGGATCTTCTCAATTTCTAAGTAGCTTTTTAAGAAATCAAGCTCGCTGCTTAAGCGGATAAATTGCCTACCCATATTGTCGAGAGTTTGGCGAAGAAGGTCGCTTAATTTTGCCAGCACTTTTCGGGCGGCATTTATATCTTCCTGCATTAGTGAAGAAACCGTATGAAGCGTGTTAAATAAAAAATGGGGATGAAGCTGCATCTTAAGAGCCTGAAGGTTTGCCTGTGCAAGCTGCTTTTCCAGTTCGGCCTCTTTTAGTTTGCTTTCTTTAAATTGTTTATAATACTCAGCTCCATAATATGCGCCGAGAATTATCCAGTATGAAACAAATGCATCAAAACTGCTTCCGATAGTTTTGGTATAGATGGCTGAGAGTGATACTTCGCGCCATTTATCGGGGTAGAAGATAAGTAAATAAGGAATGGTTGTAAGTAGTCGGTGAAGAAAAGCAATAAATGCTCCTGCAACTATGTGTATGGGCAGATGTTTCACCCACGTTTTCTTTTCCAGTTTGAATTTTCCTGCTACAAAAACAATAATGAAGTAAAGAAGTCCCCATGTATAGAAATACAAAAAGTAATAAAACAATTTTTCCCAAGCTTCAAATTGCCTGTCGAAATTGATGGCGAAAAAATAGTCCTGCAAAAAATTAATTAGAGCAAAAGCGGTGCAGACTATTAGAACAAGCAAGTTTCGTGATATGTTAAATTTATCGTTTTGTGATGATGACATAATTACAAATTTACCAAACCGTTTGTTAAATGTCATATATAATGGAAGCATACTTTAGGTAAACAGAAAAGTATTAAAAGCAAGTTACTGCTGTTCGGTTTTGTCAAAACAGCTTTGTTGATACATGAAAGGGTAAATGAAATCCAAAGGCGATTTTTAGTGAGCACTTTTGAATTTTAAATTCTTGTGAATACCCGTTCCTCAGAATCGTTTTCTAAAATCAGTTGAATGCCTTCAAAAGAATAATTATAAACCGTCTGTGTTTCACCATCATCGGAAGTCATTGTAATGGCAGAATCGTTTGCTGTATAAGTCCCGTCATCTTGTGTGGTAGTCGAGTATTCCACTCCAAACGAATTCATTTCGATTGTCATTAACAAACTGTAGGTTTGTGCCGATAAGGAGAGTGTGCCGGAGATTGTCGTTTCTCCTCCCATCCAATCATTTATCTGACCGGCATAAAGAGTTACGGCTTGATCCTTAAGAAGAAGGGAATAAAGTCTGTAATTCCCAATTAGGGCACCGGCCGTTCCCGAATTATTTGAGTCGCAAGAAACAGCGAATGAAGAAATTAATCCGCTGATAATTAAAAGAAAAAATTTCTTTTTCATAATAACTCCGTATTGGTGTTCCTTGAAAAGAATTAAATTAGTTTCGTTTATTAAAGAGAGACTCTCTTGTATGAGAAGAAAGTACTCTATTGAGAGTATTTAAAAACTCCTCTCCGTTTTGTGTTCCGATTAAAAGAGGTTTTCGATTTTGAAAGTAAAGTTGCATGCCAACATTTCCTTTTACATTGTAAGCATTTCCTTTAAGAAATAAGCCGACCCGTATTCCCCATCCGCCGTATTCTATTATGGGCCTATAGGTGCGCAGCTCAAAGGATTTTATAATTGAAAATGGAATGGTCTTTTTGATGAAGGGATAATAGCGTATATATATGTTTTCTCGATTAACTTTTACAATTAGTTTCATATAGGCAATCAA
>Ga0154609_1097_pt12 | contig 15908 bp, 13 predicted proteins | sample Rifle2008BG13ft_FD_116038 | JGI IMG/M metagenome (GOLD analysis project Ga0154609, IMG submission 116038) | Ignavibacteria bacterium RBG_13_36_8 | reverse complement strand
TGCGGTCAGTAGCGGCAAGCATATCATCAATAAGTTTCTGCTTTTCCGCATGAATGTTTTCGTACTCAGCCTGAATCAGCGAGTATTCGGTTGAGTAATTGCTTTTTTTTATTGCATTTTCTTCAACCGGGTTGAAGTAAAGCGGCGGAGTTACAAATTGATAGAAAACGAATACCATTGCACCAGTAAGTAGAATAAAAAACTGCATTGGTATTTTTATAATACCATTGAACAATAAACCCATCCGGCTTTGTGTAACGGAACTTCCTGCCAGGTAACGCTGTACTTGCGATTGATCGGTTCCGAAATATGAAAGCATTAAAAACGTTCCGCCTATAAGTCCCGACCAAAATGTGTAGCGGTCGTTTAGGTTAAACGAAAAATCAATCGTGTTGAGCTTCCCCATTTTGCCGGCCACGTTTAATGCATCGGTTACGGAGACACTTTCCGGAAGAAGTTTGAAAATCATAAAAAATGCGGAGATCATTCCGAAGAAAATAATCGTCATCTGCAGAATATGAGTTTTATTGACGGCATTAGTTCCACCGGATGCAGTGTAGATAATAACCATTACGCCGATAATAAGAATCGTCCAGTTCAATGACCATCCGAGTATAGCAGAAATAATTAATGCCGGGGCAAAAATTGTGAATCCCGCAGCGAGCCCGCGTTGAATCAAAAACAAAAAACTTCCGAGAGCACGGTTCTTCAGGTCGAAACGCTTCTCCAAATATTCATAAGCAGTGAAGACATTTAACTTATGATACAGCGGCACGGCAGTTATTGAAAGAATTATCATAGCGATAGGAAGACCGATGTAAAATTGAACGAAACGCATTCCGTCAACGTATGCCTGTCCCGGCGTTGAAAGAAATGTTATCGCGCTTGCCTGTGTTGCCATGATGGAGAGTGCAACCGTATACCAGGGTGTAGAACGATTTGCGAGAAGATATTCTTTTACATTTTTACTCCCCCTGCTTTTCCACGTACCGTAAACGACAATGAAAAGGAGGAAACCGCACATCACAAACCAATCAAAAGGGCTCATTCGAAAATCCTTCTGAAGAAATAGAAAACAAATAGCCAGCTGATAAGATTGATAATTACGAACCAATAAAGCCGCGACCATGTTTTCATGATCGGCGGCGGTTCGCTTTCAATGTGCGGTTTTTGATTCACTTTCCTTCCTCGCCGAAATTAAATTTACGAACAAACGGTAAGCGCCTGGGACGCCGGCGGGTAACTGCCGGAACCAGGAATAACCGGTGTAAATGAAAACACCTTTACCGTAGGTCGAATAGAGAAGTCCCCCCAATTTCTCGGTTTCACCAATATCGTTGCTGGAAAGTAAAGGCGTTAGGTTTTCATCCCATGTATCGGCAAAATACAAACCCCGTTCCTGTATCCAGTCTTTAAAATCTTCTTGAGTAATTTTATTTGGATAATTAAATACAGGGTGATCCGGCAATAATATATTTATCGGTGCCTCTTCTTCAGCGACTCGGTCTCTACCGGTTGCATCGAATTTGTACGGACCGATCTGTGTTGTTTGATTACCGAAACGAGTGTTGTGCTGAGCTATCCATGTACCGCCGTTCGCGACAAACTTGTTCAGACGATCCTGCTGTTCGGTCAACCCCTCACGTGAGTTGAATGCTCGGACTCCGCAAATGATTACATCGTAAATTGAAAGATCGCCGTTATCCAAATCCTCATCGCTTAGTAGATCAACATTGTATCCCAATTGTATTAAAGATTGCGGGATGTCATCGCCCGCTCCCATTATGTACCCAATCCGCCGCGGTTCGATGTTTATATCCAGCTTGATAATTTTTGCTTTAGCCGTCTCAAGAACCGTTTGAATCGGAATATGCGGGTAATCTATTTCAATGATTTGATCTGCAAAAGTCTTACCGTTTGCTTCGGCATGTAAAACCATTTCACCGTCTTTTGCTTCGCCGCCGGGTGTAACTTGAAAAGTGAAAGAAGCTTTACTGCTTGCCCCTGCCAATTGAAACGGGATTTTTTCAGGCTGAGCTTTCCATCCGGCAGGTAAAGAGAGGAACAAACTCCCCTCCAGGTATTTTACCTTTGCTTCGATATATACATTGACTTCATGAGTTTTACCGTCGGGGAATACATAGGTCGGGTTGTCGATTTTAAGACTGAGTTCGGGTTGTATTGTAAATGGTCTGGTTAATTCTCCTTTAACCGCGTCGGTCCAGCGATAGATAATCGGGATAGTATACTGAAGAGGAACACCGAGTATTTTCAAATCGAACTTCGACACCAGCGCCGGTTTATTTTCCGATGCTCCGATGTATTCCGGGTTGGAAACGGAAAACATATTTTCATCGTGTGGTTCTTTGAGCCAGTATGGTTGTGAATATTCCGCATCGTTAGGAATGTGAATAGTTTGTTTTAATGAAAAAGGTTTGTTTCCCACGAGAGAATAATTAATGATTGAGTCGACTTGCATATAAGTAGTAAATATTTTCTCAAACGACACGGGAATATTAGAGCGGTTCAATATCATCGACTCAATTTCTATATTCATATTCTGAGATGCATTCGGTTCGGCGGCAATCGCTTCTATCCATAAACCGCTGCACATTTTTATTAATTCTTTTACATCATTTTTTTTGATGGAAACCCAGTGATTGTCGTCGAGTAACTCCAGCTGTTTATATATTTCGACTAATTCAGAGACAATATTTTCGGGATGTTCATCTGCAAAATTTTCGATTGCCTTATTTACTAATGATTGAATTTTATTTCCGCCCGGAATTTTATTCCATGAAACATCAATGTCGTCGAACAGTCCCGATGCTACGGAATCTCCGGCGAAGTAATCGTAATAGTCCAGCCGGCTTCCACGTCTGTGGGGCATACCAAATCCTTGACTTTTATGCATTGATCTGCTGTCTGCCGCCATTTCTAGGAATGATTGCCCGATTAGCGGATCGTAGGTTCCGACATCAATAGAAATAGATTTATCGTTAGGTTTCCATGTATTCCACAAAAGACGTTTCACCTGCCAGGGCTTAACTTCATTTAACTGCTCTGGAAAACGGTTCGGATCGGCAGCGGCATAAAAAGCTTCTTCGGCTAAAATTGCCGAAGCGAGATGATGTCCGTGCCCTCCTTCGGTTTTGCTGAAGCGCGATATAATAATGTCGGGTTGAAATTGACGGATGATCTTTACAATATCGCTTAGAACAATTTCATTGTTCCATTTGCTCAAAGATTCTTCCGGTGTTTTGGAATAACCGAAATCAATTGCACGGGTAAAGAATTGTTCGGCTCCGTCGATGTTACGTGCGGCAAGCAGTTCCTGCGTTCTGATCACACCGAGCAAATCGCCGAGCTCGTTTCCAAGAAGATTTTGTCCGCCGTCTCCCCTGGTAATGGAAAGATAAGCTGTCCGCATCAATTGTCCTTTCGACATATACGAAAGCAGCGATGTGTTTTCATCGTCTGGGTGAGCGCCGATATAAAGTACACTTCCGAGTACATTCAGCTTTTTCAATGCAAGCAAGATATCCGAACCCGTGGCAGGTTTCTGTTGAGGAAAAACATAAGAAAGGATGGGAAATAACATGTAGACTAAGAGAATATTCAACCAACTACTGAATTTATATTTTATATTTTGCAACGTAGACTCCGGGTAAAATTTAAATAGTGTCACGGTCCATAAATACCGTGACACCATACAATAGATTTATAAGGCTTTAAGTCTTCCTTCTATACGTGGTTTAACATTATCGGGCGCCTTGCTAAGCGCTTTTTCATATTTTGCTTTTGCTTTTTCTTTGTCCCCCTTACTTGCGTATGCAATACCACAATAATAATTGGCAAGCCATGAATCGGGATATTTTCCTACGGTAAATTCCATTGTTTTTATTACATCATCCATATTACCTGCATTCAACAATTGTCTTCCATAGTCGGTTAGGTTTTCTTCGCTTGCGGTTTTCATTCCTTCATCAAGTAATTTTTCAGCTTCAGCGTTTTTGCCGGTAGCTTTTAACAAACCGGCTTTAACAACATCAATGCTGAATTTATCGGGACGATATGTTTTGTAGGCTCTTTCAATCCAATCCAGTCCAACTTCGAGGTAAACATTATTGTCGAGACAATAACGTGCGGCATCTCTCCATTCGTTCGAAAAGAATCCGGGATTACCCGTTAATTCTTCGCGGTATGTATCAACAACGATTTTATGTTTATCGAATTCGATATTGAACGGCACTTTTATTTTTTCCCATTGTAAGAAAGCATCGCAAGATCCGGCGGTTAGGTTATCGAAACCGAAGATCATCCACTCCTGGAAGGGGGCTTCAATAGGTTTCGTTTTTACACGCAATTGATCGTTAGCCTGGTTGTAAAAATAACTGCCCCATGCTTTGTTTTCCTTGCTGAAAATAATCGTCCATTCTTCTTTCTCAACTATCATATGCAAACCATATGTACCTGCGTGTATCGGGTTGCCATTCACTTTTGCGTCGTGGCTGAAAGTGATCGTTGTGTTTTCATCTGCACCAGCTCGCCATGGCATTGGTCTTTCATCAAGGTAAGTTTTTTCTTCGGTATCATATGGAACCAACTTACCCCAAATTTCTCTTCCTTTAACTCCGGGGCGGCTGTAATTAATTTTAATTGTTGCCAGGCCAACGTGTTGTGTCACGGATGCCTGCGGACTTACGCGTACTTCGGGTAGAAGACTCTGTGCAACTGTCTCGGAAATCATAAATAAACCGAGCAGAACTACGGTAAAGATTCTTATTAATTTCATTGTAACTCCTAGCAATTAATTTGAAATAGTGTTTTTCTATAGATAAAAAGAAGCAACAGTCCTATATCATTGTTGTTGCTACCAATCCGTAAATAGCGGTTTTTCTCCACCGCGCCAATACTCATATCCAATAGCTTCAGAAAAAGTGATTACCCATTCACTGTCTACTTTCTTCCAGCCATCCCGGGTTATCCAGAGACTATAAATTTTTCCATTAACTGTTTCAATTTCAAGTTTCTCGTGGATTACGGCGATCCATTCATCGCCCCTCGGCTTAACTGTCAGCACGGATGCGTCGAATCTAGTAAGTTTTACGCCTGGTGACTGAGTAGAGATTTGATCAATAAATTCTTTCCTTGTAAGTTTTCGATCTCCCAGCAGAACATAAAAATCTGGCGCTAACATTTTCTCGAATGTTTCTTTATCAAATTCTACTCGCGCCTTTCCCCACCGAATGTTTCCGTCGGCAATAATTTTTCGCACTTCAATTGCCGTTAATTGCTGAGAATCCTGTGCTTTTGATTCCGACGACATGGGAAAGAAGAATAATAAGAAAAAGATGAAAAGATAAGCCTTTAGAATTAATAGATGCCGCTTTCCTTTATGGCTTATTGCACTTGCCGGGATTAATTTGGTTATGGAATTTTTACTTTTTATTTGAATGTAATTAGGTTCTTTCATAATTATTCCCCCCATAAATTTTATTGTTGTTCCAATTTATCCTTCCCAGATATACCTATGGTTGCAGCAACTATGCCCCTGCATAAGGGTTTTATCGCGCACCATTTTGATTTTCGGATTAAAACTCTCAGCCCAGGCATAATCACCCCAGCAAACCCAAGCGTAACCGAAATCCCCCATTTTGGCGTCAAGGAATGTTGAAGCCCAAATACACTCGGTTACTTCTAGTTCAAATGCTTTCTCTGTATCTTCAACTATTTTTATAGTTAGGGTATTGTCGTAACCGTTGCGGAATTGATCGACGTATGTTTTGAAAGAGTTGTCGGGTGATCGCTCTGCTTGTGTTTTCCCGGCATTCGTCATTCTTTCTGTCGTAGCTTTTTTGAGGAATTCGATGGTTTTATCTTTTCCCATTTCTTTCTCTAGAGCTTTCATCATATTCATCGAATCGCCGTAACGGACACGCATAAATTGACGCTGTGTTAAAGTTCGGTCGAAATCATTATCGAATTTGTGTTTGCTCTGCGGTTTGTCCTGCAGGATAATTCCGGGGATCATACCGAAAATATCTTTTCCGAATGCGCAGGTTAATGCACACGCCGGAACTACTTTGGTTAAAAAGCTTCTGCGACTTGTTTGAAATTGGTTATTTTTCATAAATCCCCCGTTGATAGATTCATTAAAAATAATATTTTAAGCGATATTGGTAATCTGGATTATCTCCCCATTAATATGAATCAAAAATGGGTAATCGAAGAAAGAATATCGACCGGAATCATGTTTCCGGACTTAATGGTAATAAATGGGACAAAACTCCCAAGGTTGTAATAGTGGGAAAATGGGTCTATTTCAAAGCAGTGCTCTTGTATTTTTTGGGAGTTACCCCTGTGTGCTTTTTAAATGCATCATAAAAGGATGATTTGGAATTGAATCCGACGTGGTAAGCGATTTCCAATATTGATTTTTTACCGTTAGATTGATCGGTCAGCATGCGAACGCTTTCTTCTACACGGTAACTATTAATAAAGTCGTTGAAATTCTTTTTGAATGAATCATTTATAACCTGGGAGAGGCAGCGTACAGGTATAGAAAGCTTTTCCGATAGACCGGGTAGTGTTAATTCTGGATCAAGGTAGAGCTTTTCATTTCTCAAAAAGTTTATTAGTTGGGATTTATACTTTTCTTTATTCGCCTCATCGAGTTTGGAACCGTTATATTTTTCAAATGATGAGAAAAGTTCTGATTTTCTAAGTGCAAAAAACATAATGGTATTTAGGAAGAGAAACATTACCAAAAAATAGAGACTTTCCCTATAGGGACAAAAATCCGGGTAGAATCGAATATTGGTGAAAACAAATGTCTGTAGTTTCATATTCCATAATAAAATATATCCTACTAAGAATAATCGCAGCCACGATAATTTTGTGTCCTTGGTTCGTGAAAAAAGACTTTTTAATGAAAGGTTGTTCTTCTTTAACAATATAAAAATTAGCATTAGGTAGAATAACTCTTGAACCAAAAGACCGCCGCTGTAGAAGTATTTTATTGAAATATGAGTGGGATCAATATTGAGTGGTAAATATAACTTCGCGAGAAAATAAATAAGTGAAAAAATAAATGGTAATGTGTGAAGGGCATCTCGTTTTGTTAAATAAAAATCACGAATTATTATTGATTTGATATAGAGATAAAATAACGGTCCTATTAAAAATGCCACTTGGTTAATTAGAAAAATAACTTTTAGGAAATCCTTGAAATAAACATATAACACTTCACTTTGTGCTAGTGAAAAACCTATGTTAATCATGAAAGCAAAAAGAAGTGCTGCAAAAAGCACATTTGTTGTTTTATCCCCCTTTCTATAAGTGAGGAAAAAAATTACGAGGAAACATGCTTGGAATATTGCCGCAATGCCTATAATATCGCTTAGTAAAAAGCTCATTTGTCCAGTATGTTTTTTAACATTTGATAAGGATAAATCTTAAATATGAGGAAACAATTACCCTTTAATAACTTACAAATAAGACGCACAAAGTACAACTGAGTTTACAGTCACATGGATAAATTTTTCGTGAAATCAATAATGTGGAATTATGAATTCTGGGTTCTGCGATAAAATTGTGTTATTTTGGAATAAAAATTAATTATCAAATAATATTAAAATCTTCATGCTGGAATACAAACCGGTCAAAGGAAAAACATTTTCTCTTTTCGGCAGCTCCGATAACACTGAGGATTATTACAAAGTAATTAGCCGGCTTGCCGATGATCTAGTTAAACACAATCCTGATACCAAGAGTCTGGTTAGGCAAATACAAATGTTAAGCAGTATAAAGCGGTGGTTGAGGAACGTTGGGCAAGAAGCGAATAGCAGTTCGGCAGTTAAAAAATATTATCCAATTTTAAAATCAAATCTTTCTCCCTACACATTAAACGTAAAAGACCATTTACGCGAACTATCACTTTGGAAAAAAGTATGGGATAAACGTCTCGGAACTACGGAAAAGCAGTATCATTTGTATATGCTTGAAATAGAATTGGTGAATAGACTATATAAAAAGGAATTCAATAAGTGTGAGCATAAAATCGCACTGCTTCCTCATTGCCTAAGAGATTTAAGCAGAGAATGTAAATCGGCGCCGGATGATTTCGATTACGAATGCAAAGGATGTTCCAAAAACTGTTATGTTAATGAAGCAAGTAAAATACTAAGGGAATGCAACATTCATCCTTACATCTGGATGAGTACCGATTTGAAAAAACTTTTCAAGGAATACAGATCGAGCAATAGAAGTTTGGGTGTATTGGGAATTGCATGTATTCCCGAATTAGAAAACGGAATGAAAAAATGCATGAAAGCGGGAATCCCGGTTGTGGGACTCCCGTTAAATGCAAACCGTTGCGGAAGGTGGTTCGGAGAATTTTACCCGAATTCAATAAATATCCATCAACTGCACAACATATTGGAGTAATCTTTCACTCTAGTGTTTCAGCTCTTAATTCCTCAATGAATTTGGTATCGATCCAGTACATCCTATCTATTCCTTCGACATATTTTACAAAGAACAGATATTTACCGTCTGGTGACAACGCGGCGTGCCCTATGCCGCCTCCTCTTTCAACAGAATCGCTAATGCTTTGCGCATGTGTCCATGCACCGTTTTTATTTTTAAAACTAATATAAATATCAAATCCCGGGGACAGCCGATTAAAAAGGAGAAAGTCGCCTGCTGGTGAAATACAAGGCCAGAATTCATCGTCTTGAGTATTTATGCTTTCCCCTAGTTTTTCAGGTTCGGAATATTTTCCATCAATCAATTTTGAAAAATATATGTCGCCCTTACCTGCGGAGTTATCATTGCTGGCTGCGAAGAAAAGGTTTCCTTCTTTATCAAATGAAAATCCTCTTTTTAATTTCATACTATTTATTACCGGATCAAATGGTTGGGGTGTATCCCAGCCATTCTCGATTTTATCCACGTACCAGATTCTCAAAGCTTGTGATTCAGGTTTACCTTTAAGAGGTCTCTGCGATTGGAAAAACAGCTTTTTGCCCGAGAGAGAAAAAATTGGAACGTGATCGCTATCCGCCGAAAAAGGTGCTGGAGCCGGTTCTGTCCATATACCGTTTTCAACATGCGTGAACATGATTCTGCTTTTTCTTACTTCTGTATCAGGGTAAATAAGCCAGGTACCCCAATATGCTTCACTTCTATCTGGGCTGAATACAATTGTTGAAGCTACACTTTGGTGCTCGGATATGATACCTTTTGCAAAGACATCGGATTTTTCGCTATGAAATATTTGTCCCAAATAATCTCCGTGGAGTTCCGGAAATTTTGACGGCTTAGTGTTTGCTTCATGATCAAGTAAAATTTTCATTACTTCCGGATGATTTTCATCTTCTGCCAAATTGTATGGCGATTTCCCCATAATATTAATTGCATTTATTTCCGCGCCGCTTCTAATAAGGATTGCAGCGACTTTGTCTCTATTGTAGTAGGCGGCATAGTGTAACGGTGTCCATCCTGCAAAATCAATTTGATTTATATTGAGTCCGTTTGTAATGAGTTTTTCAACTATTTCTTCGTTGCCGTACTCAACCGCCGAATGTAGTAGACCACCATCATTTTTCACTTTGATATTCAGATCAGCTCCTTTCCGCAGCATAATTTCTAACAACCTTACCAAATTTCTAGAAACGGCCAGGCGTAATAATGTCTCAGCAACGTTGTCATTCACCGGAATATCAGCTCTCTTATCGATCAATAAATCAACGATATTAGGAAGTCGCATACGCGCCGCAATAGTAAGGGGGATGTCTTCGTTCACCTTTGCATTTATATCCGCGCCATTCTCAATTAGAAGTCGAATAACTTCTTCTTTGGGCGTGTCGGCGGAGATTGCAACATGCAAAGGAGTCTGCCCGCTATTGTTTTTTGCATCTACCAAGGCGCCATGGCTTAACAAGTATTGTACAATTTCTTCATTCCCTAATGATGCCGCTAAATGTAACGGTGTTGCCTGTTCGTTATTTAATTCGTTCACAATATCCGGGTCCTTCTCAATGAGTTCGGCAACTTGTTGTAGGTTTTCTTTTTGGACCGCATCGTGAATACTTTGTGAATAAGAGGTGTTAATTAATAAAACAAAAATCAAGGCGGCAAATAAAATAGTATTACTTTCAGCCAGGTGCATATATACCCCCATTATGTTAATAAATAAAATTAAATCTAAACCGGAAGGTTATAAGCGGCAATAGTACTAAAGTAATGTTTTAATAAATTGGTAAGAAAGTACTATACCCGCCGAACTTTATTGAAACCGAAATCATATTTAATTAGATTTGAACAACAAGAATCATTCACTGTTATAAAACCGTATGGAACATCTAGACATACTTCTTTTAGTATCTGCAATTATATTTGGAACAATGGGAAGTGTTTACGCATTCCAGGTTTTTAAGATTTATAGGCATAAGTTTTTATTGAAGTTGGTTTGGTATATAGTCTTTTTTAATCTATTTATTTTGAGCCAGCTGTTTTTTGTTTATGCCTATGTTAACATACTAGCCGACTATCCGACTCTTGTTGTACAAAGGATATTATTGGTTCATAAATTTTTAGATTTTCTCGCTCAGATCGGGATTGCCTATTATTTTATTAGTATGCTGTTTGATTTCTTGGATAAAGAGAAGCCTGCCGGTTTTCAAAAGAGATTCCTGGCAGTAGTAGTTTTTTTTATTCTTAGTTTTTTCTTTGGATTGATTGCGTATATCGATTCTTCAGGGTTAACTCTATTCCTAATGACAAAAATGGTTTCCGAATGCCTATTTGTAATTTTTCTGTTTTTTAGTCTGATCTATCTTTTAATTCATACAAGAAAAATTAAAGATCTGAATAAAAGAAGGGCGGTTAACCTGTTCGGATATTTTTACTTAATATCTTACTTCGTGGTTGTATTGATTTTATTACTTTTGAAAAGCAAAGAGTTATATATAACTACTTTATCATTACTATTAAATATTTTCCCAATCGTCTGGTTGAAATTTGTCTATTTGAGATACTATATATTTCCTATCTTTTCTTCAAGTGATATTAACCTGGTAAAAATACTTTCGGAAAGATATAATATTACGAATAGGGAAATGGAAATTCTGGACCTGCTAATAAATGGTAAGAGCAACAAAGAGATCGAGGATTTGCTTTTCATCTCCATAAATACGGTTAAAAATCACGTATCTTGTTTGTTCAAGAAACTGGGTATTAAAAGCAGGGGACAATTAATGAATTTGGTGTTAACGTTGGGAAAGATCCAGATAGGCAAATCCCCAGAACAAGACTAAATTCAGTTTTGTTCTAATTATTTGTAATGTTTAATAATGAATTAAACACATAGAAAAGTGAGAATCCAGGTTGTGGAACTCCTGCGGAAGGCGGTTTGGTGGATTCTATCCAAATTCAATAGACTTCACTCAACTCGGAATTTTATTAAGCTAATTGTTTATTCTGCAGAACCGATGGTAGTATTATTTCCGAACCTTTAACAATTCCATCGGCAGTCTCACGGCGTAAAGCCTGATTACTAGCCTACTATGAAACTTTACCACCTAACAGAAATAGTTATTTTATAAAGACCATTTTATTGGTCTCCGTAAATTCGTTGCCTGATTGTAATCTGTAAATATATATGCCAGTGGAAAACCTGCTTCCATCAAAACGGATGGAATATGAATCGGCTTCCTGGGTTTCGTTTACCAAAGTTTGAATTTCTCTCCCGAGCAAATCATATACTTTGAGAGTTACAAAACTAGAACGAGGTACAGTATAGGAAATCAACGTAGACGAATTAAACGGATTCGGGTAATTTTGATTCAACTTATATTGGTAAATAGAAGTGTTATCAATTGCGTTAATATCATCCCATTCGAAATTAATCAAACTGCACGTATACTGATTTTCTCCGGTAATTTTCAACTCCTGCCCGATAACGCGAATGGTATCAGTTAAATCCGAAATAAGGAGGCACAGTCCGTGCATCTCCGTTGCATTTACAAAACCAGTTGGTAACGGTTGACGGTAGATTGTTGTGATATCCCAAACACCATTTTTTAAAACTCCGTATCGTATATTACCAATATTAAGAAGCTGAGAACCTGGCCAATGGGTTGACGCAATGTCTGAGAAAATTATGTGGGGTGTGTTATTTTTATCAAAGACGAGGTGAGATAAAGCGCCTGTGTAATTTCTTCCGTCACCCCCGTAATATCCGTCATCATGGTCGGCAATGATTTCGGAATGCCAATTGTTATTACCCAGTCTCTTAAGCAATAACAACCTGCAGTATGTTGCAGAGTAAGTGTAGACTCGTTTAACATACATGCAAGAGATGTAGGGTGTGCCATTATTATCCAGGCACAATGAAGGAAACCATCCGGCATCATCCCTGGAGCCAGCATCATAATTTAAGGCTGTTTCAATTACCCAATTCCCTGTTTTGTTTGTGGCATACCGTAAACGGGAAGGATCGTCCGCCGCATTGATCTGTTCTCCGAATGTCACATGTGCAAAGCCATTGTCATCCACCTTTATATCCTGGCGAATGGACGATTTGATGTACATATCATAAGTATAAGCCATATCGTAGTTATCAATCAATTCTTTTACCCAACTTCCCGTTGCATTTGTCAGGTGATATAAGTAGGAGTTTATCCATGCATCGAAAAAGTCATCCGAGTCTATGTTGGAACGCGTTTTTAAAATCAATAAATGGAATGAATAATCGGGACCTATATCTGCGGAGAGTTCGTAAATAAATTTACCTCCTTCGTTGTAGAAGTGGATGATTGTTTCACTCTGCCATTGACCGTTCCCGTTCTTATAATAATGGTCGATTATTTGGTCATAGTCAGTTGAACTTGCGACAAATATATGAGGATTGCACAACTCGTCGAACAACAAAACAGATATTTCAAGTCGGTTGCCGGTTGTTACTGTTTCGATATTTTCTGATCCATCCGGATTGATTGTTTTATAAACGAGAGTCCCTTCATTATAACTATTACCAAATCGTTGAAAGTAAGTTATACCGACCACGTCATTCGCATTGATTTGTGCCCAATCCCTGCTGTGACTTTCATTAAGACCATAATATATTGTGACGGGCGAGTCAGCTTCGGTTGATTTTTGAATCTTATTTGCTACAGATTGGTCAGTGATAATAAATAAGCAGACGAATAAAGTAAGATAATTTTTCAATGCTGTTCCGTAGTGTGAAAAGAAGTTATCCCAATAAATGGATTTTTATGAATATAAGCAATGATCATTGTGTCTATCCGGTATATAAGAGTCTCATCGAAAGTTATTAAGGAATTGTGCGTCAAACCAATATACATCAAGACCATGCTGTTGGGCATTATTGTAACGTCCGTAAAAAATATATCTTCCATCCGGAGTTATTGTTGCCGATCCTTCACCTTCGACTGTGTTTATTGTAGGACCCATGTTTATAGAATTGCTCCAGTTGTCGTTCTCATCGCGGAAAGAGATATAAAGATCGGTACTGCCGTACGAATCACTTCTTTGGTAGGCGCAAAATATAAGGTAACTTTCATCGGGAGCTATATAAGAATCAAATTGCTGTTGAACGGTATTTATATTGTTGGACAATCTCTCAGGTTCTTGATATACTCCATTAATATATTTTGATCTGTAAATTTCGGATAATCCTCCGAGGGTCATGAGTGTGTAATACATTGTTCCGTCCATTGTCACCGCGGGTCCCGAAACATGGTTGCGGCCGTTTATTGGTCGACCGATTGAGTGTGGTTCACCCCATCCGTCCCCGATTCTATCCACGTACCAAATATTCCACATATAGGTTGATTCGGAATGGTCAACCGGTCTGTTAGATTGATAATATAATCTTGACCCGTCGGGATGAATTGCCATATAGCCATCCTCATAGACACCGGAAAAGTGAACCACTTCGGGCTCAGTCCAATGTTCGTCTTGAAGTTTTGTGCAGACAATCCTTCCTTTTAATTCGTATCCAAGATCTTCAAATTTTGTGTAGTAAAGCTCGTCCCCCCCGGATATGCTACCAGTTGAGCTTCATGCTCGGCAGTGGAAATAATTCCGGATGCGAATACTTGTGGCGTATTTCCTGGAGGTGTTTGACCGAGGTATGGTCCATGAATATCTTGATTGTCAACCAGATTTTGCTGTTTACTACAACCGGTTATAAATGGTATTATTATAAAGAAACTGATAATAAAAAAGACTTGTTTCATTTTTCCCCCAAGCATGATTTAAGAATTTGATAAGTGCTAATGTAAAATGGAAAACATATTCCAGCAATAGTACAAATGTCACTTTTTACAATTATTACTTCTTATCCATGTTGATATAATACCTTGCATTAACATCGAGCAAGAATTATTTTGAAACTGCAAAAGTAAACGAGAATGTTTGATGACAACTCTTTCCGAACACATGATGATTTTTGTGTCGGTGGCAACACTCATTGGCGGGGCACTTATCGTGTTCTATCTGTACACCATTTATAATAAAAGTGGGGATAAAATTGTTCTTGCACTATTGTACTATTTACTTTTTGTGAATATCGATGTGATGATTAATTTTATTTTGGAATATGTGTTTTATAATATTTTTGTTCCGTGTAACTGTATCCAGAGTATAGTTCAGAGCATGGTATGGAAGATAAGTTTATTTTTTGTATGGATCGGTGTAATCTATTCAATTACTAATATTTCGATACAATTAATCGGTAAAAAAGTAAGCCGTAGATTTGAGATTGTTCTGTTGATTGTTGCCGCTCTTTTCCTTGCTGGTTTTGGGGCTGGTCTGCTCCATTTTACAAACAGCTCTTCTCAAGAGTTATTCGGCCTTGTGTATTTTATTTCTTTATTGGTTGCACCATTATATATCTTCGTGTTATCGTCATATGCAATAATTTACTCTCGTTTACTCCCCGACGTCCGAAGAAAAACGGCCGTAAGGACATTTGTGGGACTGATAATCTTTGGATATATCGCTTATATAATTGTCTTGTTGCATTCCGCCCATTTAGATTTCGAACGGTCCTTGGTTCGGCTTTACCAAAACCTCGCTATAATTTTATGGTTCATTTGGTTCTATAGCAAGCTTATTGTTAAGGCAGAAATTACCCTGGATAATGGAAGGCTCGTCGATCTCATCAAGGAAAAATTTGGTATTACAAGTAGGGAAATGGAAATTTTGAATTTGCTTATTAAGGGTAAAAACAACAAGGAAATTGAAGATTTGCTTTTTATCTCTGTAAATACAGTGAGGAATCACGTTTCGTTTATTTATAAGAAGCTGGGTATTAACAGCCGGGGGCAATTGATGAATTTGATATTGACGATTGGAAAAGAAAAATCCAGCTAAGCATATATGCAGAAATGAGATAGAGTAGAATTGGATTAACTATTCGGCGGGGTATTGTTATTATAATTATTAAAATAAAACCAGCTCCGATTTGACCCGGAGCTGCTTGGTTATCAATCAGACAATCCATTAAAAAATTTTATAACTCTTTGTAATCTCCGATTACAAACTTAAGTAATCGATATAGTATAAAATCTTCAGCGACAGGCTGTTGATTTGAGGTGCATCAATCATGTCTGTAAAATTATTCCAGAAGCCAATGTTTACATCATCGTTCTGATTATAGATTGCATTTTTCCAAACGAGCAGTAACTCGCTTCCAGGTGCGAAATTCCATTTGAATGTCATATCTATATTAAAAGCGTTGTAATTAATATCATGATTTCCTGTATAATTGTTTACCGAAAGATTCCCATCATCCTGCAAGTCATAAAATGTGTCATAATCAACCTTTGACCAATAGTGGCGCAGTCTGAAATTGATGGAAGCACGGTTTGTGAAAA
>Ga0154609_1159_pt1 | contig 16150 bp, 14 predicted proteins | sample Rifle2008BG13ft_FD_116038 | JGI IMG/M metagenome (GOLD analysis project Ga0154609, IMG submission 116038) | Ignavibacteria bacterium RBG_13_36_8 | reverse complement strand
GGTTTTATGCGGGATATAGTTGATAATTTTAATCTAGGTAAAGAAAAAATCGATATCATGTTTTATCAGTGCGATGCACGACGTGAATCGATTGATTATATCCAAAATGTTATAAAACCTAATGTAATTGTAGCCATGCACTTAATTCCATCAAGATTTGAAAAAATTAAGAAACCATTGGAGATTGATTACCCCAATGCATTCTTTTTCAGAGAACCGATGGAGAAACGAATTTTCGAATAAATCCTTATTAAGTTTGATAATGTTTTGTAGGTTAATGATAATAGTTTGACTTGTTTTTATATTATTTCATATGAAAAATAATGTGAGGAAAAAGTTTTATGAATAATATTAGTTTGAATGCAACCGATAGGAAAAACACCAAATCGGTTCCTATTTGGGTGTCAGCAATTGCAACTAGTATAATTGCTCTGACTTCAATTGTTGGAGTATGTTTTATTGTAAAAGAATTGAATGATTCGCAAATTCAAACTGAACTGTTAAGTCGTACATTAATGCAATCCTATCGACCTCTGGGTATAATTCAAAGCTCATTTAAGCCAAATGAGCAGGGTCTTGTAATTCTACAGTATTTGTTTAATAAGGAAAAAAAAGATTGTTTTGCAATTGGCTATGAGCCAATGATTAAAAATGAAGGGAAAGGGATTTTATCATTGTTAGGATACATAGCATTATTAAGTAAGGATGTAATTGATTTTAGACATTCTTTTCTTGATGGAGAAGTAAAAGAAGTTACTTTTGATAGATTTGGAGAAACAGATAGAAGAGTTACAATCCCCCCAGGAGGTACCTTTGGTATATCTGTTTTATTTGAGGATGTTTTTTACGAAACAAAATACGTCATGTATATATTAGCATTGTATGAGGATCAAGATGGCAATTTATATGATACCGAAAGTATGAACATATTGTGGTTGGAGAAAGCTACAGTAACAGTGGATGGTTTACGAACTAAATCGGATAAAACAAAAACAGGTGTTCATCAAGAAAAATATCATTGTTTTTCATCAATCGAAAAGGAGAAATTATTAACACAATTGAGAAAACTTAAAAACCCAATTGCTGATGTTATTTTGAGCAATTTATAACTGATGGAAAATCTTTTTGTGGAATTTAGCTTGTTGATTTAAACAAATAAGTAACCAAGCTATTTCATTATCATTAGGGGAAATTCATATGTTCAAAGAATTCAAAGAATTTGCAATGCGGGGGAATGTTGTTGATATGGCAGTCGGTATAATTATAGGTGCCGCTTTCGGTACGATTGTTAAATCTCTTGTTACAGATATAATCATGCCGCCGGTAGGTTTGCTTTTAGGGAATGTCGACTTTACTAATTTGTTTATAGTGCTCAAAGAAGGAACAGCCGCTGGTCCTTATGTTGCCCTTACGGATGCTCAAACCGCCGGAGCCGTTACGATAAATTACGGAGTCTTTATTAATTCTGTTATTAGTTTCTTGATAGTTGCATTTGCGATGTTTGTAATAATCCGCAGTATGAATAGACTTAAAAGAAAAGAAGAAACCGTACCTGCGGAACCGACAATAAAAGAATGTCCTTATTGTTATTCGACTATATCGGTTAAAGCAACACGCTGTGCACACGGCACTGCGGAGTTGAATTAGATTAATATAAAAAGGGGGTAGCAAATGATAAGATCAATCTTTATTAGTGTGTTATTTTTATCTTTAATTACAACCAAAGCTCAGGAAAACAATAGTACTTACGTTGTTGACAAAAACGATGTTTCGTCAATCGAAAATATTATTTATGCTGTATATGATGTTATCTCTGGTCCAGCGGGGACAGAAAGAAATTGGGATCGATTTAGATCTTTATTTTACGAGGGTGCGAAACTCACTGCAGTTTTTCGGGACAGCACGGGTGATCCTTACTTATTTAATTTGAGTGTAGAGGATTTCGTTGAACGAGCGGCTCCGCTGTATTTAAAGAACGGATTCTTTGAAAAGGAAATATTCGGCAAAACTGAGCAATTTAATCATATTGCGCATCGATTCAGTACTTATGAGACGTGGAGAAATTTGGATGATCCCGAACCATTCGGAAGAGGAATTAATAGTTTTCAGTTTTATAACGATGGAAAACGTTGGTGGATTCAGAGTATTTTTTGGGAATATGAAACGGAACAGGATCCAATTCCGTTAGAATATCTCCCTCAAAAATGAAGTTGAATATTGACCGTATATTATTAACGGTTTTGTTTCAGGAGAAAAGATGAATATAGTTTTTGTTGTTTCAGATGGTACAGGTAGAACTGCAGAGCAGGCTATAAACGCGGCATTGGCTCAATTTCCCGGTGCAGAAGTAGAAATAATGGTACGTTCAAAAGTCAGAACAAAGAAAAGAGCACGCGAAGTTATTACTGAAGCCGGAGAAGCAAAAGGTTTTATTGTTCATACAATCGTAACGGATGAGATACGTGAATTTTTGGTTAACTTCAGCAGAGAAAATAATGTTGAGACAATTGATCTCATGGGACCGTTGATTGCTCGGTTGACGGAAACACTGGCAACTTCACCTACGGAAAAACCCGGTTTATTTACACAATTAAATAAATCGTATTTCCGTCGTATAGAAACCATGGAATTTGCATTTAGACATGATGATGGTCAGCGCGTTGAAGATTTGCGGAAAGCCGAGATCGTCCTGCTCGGAGTATCAAGAACTTTTAAAACTCCGTTAAGCATTTATTTAGCTTTTAAAGGTTGGTTTGTTGCAAATGTTCCTATTACTTTGGATTATGAACCTCCTTCGGTTTTAGCAAAGCTTTATCCTAATAGAGTATTTTGTTTGGATACAAACGCGAGACAATTAGCCGAACTGCGCCGTGCGCGTAATGATTATCTTAAGGGTGCCGCAGGAGATTATGCCGATCAGGAATTTGTTAGAATTGAATTGATGAACGCAAGAAAGTATTTCAGCAAACATTCCAAATGGGCGATAATTAATGTTACGAATAAACCGATCGAGGAAATTGCCACTGAAATAATTGCAGTAAGGGGAGAGTCAAAAGATAAATTCAATAGGGGAAGCTTAAAATAATTTAAATATGAGATGATCTAATAATAACTGAATTTTGGCTGAAGCATTTATTAACAAATATTATTAATTTTCGTCTAATTCCTTGTTTGTCTTGTTCTAGCAATTCAGTTTTTATAGAGAAAATTAAATTTCCTTTTATACAACCTCTGGGGGGACAAATGATTTTTCAAAAAACCTATTCAACTTATTAATAAGTCAAATAAATTTTAACTAGGTGGAGGTAAGTAATGATTTATTTTAAAGGAACAACACGGGTTGCTTATATGATCCTGGGTATTGTGTTTTTACTACTTTATGGTTTGAACCAGTCGGTATATTGTCAGCAGGAAAAACTTGATCTTAAGATCGAAGATTTTACGGAGTCACCGAAGTTTTTCGGTCAACCTTTCCGAGGCGGTGAATGGGCTGAGGAAGGTCCAATCATTACATATGTAGACAAAAATGAGGAAACCGGTGCGACAAGTATTATGAGTTATAATCTTGAAGACGATGAATATTCTTTGATATTGGATGGTACTAAATTGCATGCAGCTGATGTAGATGCCCTGATTGAAATAGAAGGATATGAATATAACAAAGATAAAACCAAAGTATTAATTTATACCGATTCTGCGCCTGTTTGGCGGCGCAATACTAAGGGATATTATTATGTTTATGATATCGAGAAAGAAACGTTAACGCCGATGAGTACACGTGAAAAAGGTTATCAGATGTTTGCGAAGTTTAGTCCCGACGGTAAATACGTCGGTTTTGTAAGGGATAGAAATCTATTTATGGTCGACCTTGAAACTATGAAAGAAACACAATTCACGTTCGACGGTTCCGACGGAAAGATTATAAACGGAACAACCGACTGGGTATACGAAGAAGAATTTGCTCTTAGAGATGGATGGGCTTGGAGTCCCGACAGTAAGTATATCTCTTTCATACAATTAGACGAAACAGAGGTGAGCGAATATGTTTTGGAAAATTATCTCCCATCGAAACCCGAACTAACAAGATTCAAATTCCCTTACCCTGGTGAAAAGAATAGCGATATTAGAGTCGGACTGATTGATATTAAAACAGGAGAAATAAAGTTTTTCGATACGAAAACATGGAAGCCCGATAACGAAGATTATGAATACATCCCTAGGTTCGGTTGGACACCTAAAATCGACGGGAAATATTTCTGCTGGATGTTTCGAATGAATAGAGATCAGAACAAACTTGATCTTTTGTATGCTGAACCTGTAACGGGAAATATTTCTGCTGTTGCATCAGAAACTTCTTCTACCTGGGTAGAAATTGAATTCGGAGGAATCGGGAAAATTTATTTTCTGGATGACAATAAACATTACCTGTGGTTGAGCGATAAAGACGGATTTGCCCATTTGTATCTGTATGAAAATAACGGAAAGTTGGTAAGACAAATTACAAAAGGAAATTGGGAAGTCACGGCTTATCATGGTACCGATCTGAATGAAGGCGTAGTTTATTTTTCAAGCACAAAGGAAAGCCCTATCGAAAGGCATTTGTACAAAGCTACGTTGTTCTCTGACAGCGGAGAGCCAACAAAGATTACCGAAAAGAAAGGAACTCATTTTATTAATATGTCCACAGACTGCCAATATTATATTGATTCATACTTAACTTTCAGCGCTCCAAGGATATTGACCCTTTGTAAAAACGACGGCTCGGAAGTAAAAACATTATTGGATAATGCCGAGCTTTTTAAAACTTTGGAAGAATATAATCTTCCCATAACAGAGTTCTTTAAAGTCCCCGGTGCAGATGGAACAGAACTTTATGCGTATATGATGAAACCGCATGATTTTGATCCGAATAAAAAATACGCAATGCTTATGTTTCAATACGGCGGACCTGCCGGTCAACAGGTCATCGATGCATGGGACGGATTCTTTGGGAATTTCCACCGATATCTTGTGGAACATCTTGACATGATTGTCGGATGCGTCGATAATAGAGGAGTGCCTGGTTATGGTAAAGCATTTATAAGCGCTAACTATTTGGCTACAGGAACTTTGGAGCCTCAAGATCAAGTTGCGGTTGCTCAGCAATGGGCTAAGCTGCCTTACATCGATGGAAGCAAAATCGGAATTTGGGGATGGAGTTACGGCGGTTATAATGCCATTATGTCGATACTGAAATATGACGGACCGAAGACATTTAAATATGCCGTTGCTGTTGCACCTGGAACAGAAAATGAATTATATGATACAATCTATACCGAAAGATACATGTTGACACCGGAAAAAAATCCCGACGGTTATAAAGAATCCGATCCGAGAAACTTCGTCGAGAATATGACGGACAATCAAAGATTGTTAATCGTTCATGGTGATATGGATGATAATGCTCATTATCAAGGGACGGTAAGACTCGTTTCCGCTTTACAAAAAGCTAAGAAACATTTTGAATTGATGATTTATCCCGGCGGCAATCATGGTTTGCGTGGAACAGGGAATCGTTTTGTGTATACACATCTGTATCAAATGATGAGTAATTTTATAGAAGAATGTAATCAAGAATAGAAAACGGATTCAGATTAGATTTTTTTATTCAGTTTTACAATTAGACTCGCTTCAATTTACATACTGGAGTGGGTCTTTTTTATTTTTTGGTAGTGAACATACTCTTTGAGTTTTGTAAATGATTGGATTAAATTTTGAGTGGAAATTGTATTGTTGGGGAAAATATAATTTGAGGAAGGGCGAGATGACTAAATTTACCAAAGTAATAAAACGAAACGGTGCGACTGTAGATTTTAATCCCGGTAGAATTGCCAATGTAATTTACCGTGCTGCTGTTGCCGTTGGTGGGCGTGACAAACAAAAAGCGGAAAAGTTGGCAAAATATGTGATTAAATATATGGAAGAAAAATATCCTGATGGTTATACGCCTCATGTTGAAGAAGTACAGGATGCCATTGAAAAAATTCTGATAGAGCATGGACATGCAAAAGTAGCCAAAGAATTTATTTTATATAGAGAAGAAAGAATCCGAAAGAGAGATGAAGAAGAAAAACACTCATTCAAACCATCCGAGAATATTCCGTGGTCGAAGATTTGGCACATCTTAGGCTGGGCGGTTTCTCATGATGTTCATACAGTTGCCGCTTTGAACGGACGAATTAAAAAAGGGGAGTTCGTTGATCTAGTTAAAGTATCTGAAGCTGCTTATCATGAAGATATTACATTTGCCGCAGACTTGATCGTTGAAAGAGCGAAGAATTTGAAAATGGTTTTAATTACCGGACCTTCCTCTTCAGGTAAAACAACAACAACAATAAAGCTAGAGGGAATTTTAAAAAAGTCCGGATTGAAATTTAAAGCTCTCAATATCGATAATTATTTCTTCGATCTTGAGATGCATCCCAAAGATGAATTCGGTGATTATGATTTCGAAACGCCGCAAGCGCTCGACCTGGAATTGATTAACGAACAGTTAAAACAGATCATTGACGGTAAAGAAGTTATGATTCCGTTCTATGATTTTAAAACCGGTACACGCAGGTTGAACAACTCTTCATTTAAAATCGCCGGTAATGAAATCTTATTGATAGACAGCTTGCATGGTCTTTATCCCAAAATGACGGCGGGTATTCCCGATGAAAGAAAATTCAGGCTTTATCTCGAACCGCTTCTTCAAATGAAAGGTCCCGATGATGAATATATTCGTTGGACCGATCTGCGATTGATACGCCGCATGCTGCGTGATTCCGTATATCGTGCTTATAATCCTCAGCAGACGTTGGAACACTGGCACTATGTTCGACGAAGTGAAATGCGTAATATTTTTCCCTATATCAACACAGCTGATTATATTATTAATAGCGGGATGCCTTATGAAGTACCGTTGTATGCCGCTAAACTGCTGAAGAGTTTTGAGGAGTGGGAGAAAAATTATAAAGACAATCCGCTGCGCCAAGATGCATACTTACGATCTGCCAGATTATATAAAGTATTGAAATCAGTTGAACCGGTTGCAAACGATTCACCTGTACCGAAAGATTCAGTGCTGCGTGAATTTATCGGCGGGAGTATTTATGAATATTAAAATATTTTTTGAATAAAGTACATCTAATGCAAAAGGAAGAAGCTCTTAATAAGCTTTTTGAAAGTTGGAGTTGGGAAAAAGCCGATAGTATAACTACGCTCCCCGCATCAGGTTCCGTTCGTGAATATTACCGTTTAGTAGGTCGTAATAAATCGGCAGTAGGAGTTTACAATCCCGATAGAAGGGAAAACATTGCATTTATAAATCTAACCACTCATTTTCAGAAAAAGAATTTACCCGTTCCCCAGTTTTATGCTGAGGATTTATCCAACAACATCTACCTTATTAAAGATTTGGGAGATACAACGCTTTATTCCATAATTACAGATCATCGAAGTGAAAATGGATTTTCCGAAGAGTTGAAGAATATTTATTTAAGAATCATTGAGACATTACCCAAGTTTCAAATATCGGGAGGGGATGGTCTGGATTATAAAGTATGTTACCCCCGTTCGAGTTTCGACAGGCAGTCGATTATGTGGGATTTAAATTATTTTAAATATTATTTCCTAAAGCTGGCCAAAATTCAGTTTGATGAACAAACGCTTGAAGATGATTTCAATAAATTTACATCCTTTTTACTTCAAACCGACTGCGGGCATTTTCTTTATCGAGATTTCCAGTCACGTAATATAATGATCTTGGATGACCAGCTTTATTTTATTGACTACCAGGGAGGAAGGAGAGGCGCTCTTCAGTATGACATCGCTTCGCTCCTCTTCGATGCAAAGGCCGATATTCCTGCTAATTTAAGAGTAGAATTTCTGGAATATTATATCAACGAGTTGAAGAAGTATGTTTCCGTAAATAATAAAGTCTTCACCAAATATTTTTACGGTTATGCTTTTGTGAGAATGATGCAGGCAATGGGTGCATACGGCTACAGAGGTTTTTATGAAAAGAAGGGACACTTTCTTAAAAGCATTCCCTACGCATTAAAAAATCTGAAATGGATAATTGATAACTCTGCTCTGCCGATAAGCATTCCTACTTTAATGAATGTCTTCGAGCAATTAGTCACTTCGAAAGAATTGCAAAAATTTGAAGAAGATAGAAAATCGAAAGACAAGTTAACGGTAACAATTAATAGTTTCTCCTATAGGAAAGATATTCCGATAGATACTTCTGGTAATGGCGGCGGATTTGTCTTCGATTGCCGCGCTCTTCACAATCCCGGAAGGTATGATGAATTCAAAGAGCTAACAGGAAAAGATAAGAAAGTGATTGAGTTTTTGAATAAAGAAGATGATACTAAGAAGTTCTTGGAAAATGTTTTTGCTATTGTCGATCAATCCGTTGAAGAATATCTCAAGAGAGGATTTTTGGATTTAATGATAAGTTTCGGTTGCACGGGAGGTCAGCATCGTTCGGTTTATTGTGCGGAGGGATTGGCTGAACATTTGAGGGAGAAGCATAGTGTGAATGTTATAGTTAGGCATTGGGAGATATTGAAGGGTGAGGGGAAGGGTAAGTAACAGAGGGGCTGAGGGACAGAGTATAAAGTAGAGTGAGATGGGTGAGATTAAAACATATAGAGATTTGATTGTATGGCAAAAGTCGATGAGTTTCGTAACAAATATTTATAAACTCACGAACGAATTTCCAAAAGGAGAGATGTACGCTTTAACTTCACAGATAAGACGTTCGGCGGTTTCAATTCCCAGTAATATTGCTGAAGGTTACGGGAGGAATTCAAAGCCAGAGTATGTTAGGTTTTTGAAAATTGCAATCGCTTCTCTATTTGAATTACAAACGCAATTACAGGTAGCTGTAAACCTGGAATATTTTTCCAGAGAATCGTTCGAGGAATTTTTTGAGCTGAGCAGAGAGATAGAAAGAATGCTGAGTAGTTTGATCAGAAAATTAAAATAATCCGTATTCACTCTGTCACTTTGATCCTTTGCAACTTATTTACTAATCTTAAGCACTGAAAAATGAAAGCACTAATTCTTGCCGCCGGACTCGGCACGCGTTTGAAACCGCTGACTAATAATATTCCCAAAGCTTTGGTAGAATTAAACAATAAAACACTTCTTCAAATTACAATCGACAGATTAATTTCGTTTGAAATTACTGATATCATAATTAATGTGCATCATTTCGCAGATCAAATTATTGACTATCTTAAAATAAGCAATAGTCTCGGAGTGAATATTTCGGTATCGGATGAAAGAGAGTTGCTTCTAGATACCGGTGGAGGTATTAAGAAAGCAGCCTGGTTTTTTGATGACGGCAATCCATTCGTCGTTCACAATGTTGATGTGATTTCAGATTTGGATTTAAGAAATTTGTATGACTTTCATGTGAACTCAAATTCACTGGCAACACTTTCCGTAAAGAAGAGGCATTCCGATCGTTACCTTCTGTGCAACGCAAAAGACGAACTATGCGGCTGGAAAAATGTTAAAACCGGAGAAGTAATAATCTCCAAACAAGATGAGAAAGAATTAACCGAGTATGCATACAGCGGAATTCAGGTAGTCGATCCAAAAATTTTTAATTACTTTCCAAAAGAGAATGTGTTTTCGGTTATAGGCTGGTATCTGGAATTAGCAAAGCGGCACAAAATAAAAATATGTGAAGATACAAACTCCTTCTGGCTCGATATCGGGAAAAAGGAAAATTTAGCCGAAGCAGGAAAATATTTTAAATACAAAAATATGGGGGAATAAAAAATGATACGCGATTTGGTAATCAAAAACAGAAGTTGCAGAAGATTTTATCAAAATCACAAAATTGATGAAAACGCTTTGAAGGAGCTTATCGATCTTGCACGTTTATCGGCTTCCGGAGCTAATAAACAACCATTGAAATTTATTCTATCTTGCGATGAAGCGAAGAATGCGAAAATATTTCCTTGCTTAAAATGGGCGGCATATTTAAAAGACTGGGAAGGCCCCGGAGAAGGTGAAAGACCTTCCGCTTATGTAATAGTGCTTGGTGATAAAGAAATTTCCCAATCATTTGGTATTGATCACGGCATTGCTGCACAGAGCATTTTGCTCGGTACCGTTGAAAAAGAACTGGGCGGTTGCATGATCGCATCAATCAAACATGAAGAATTGAGAAGCTCACTAAATATTCCGGAGAGATTTGACATTTTATTGGTGATTGCACTTGGTAAACCTAAAGAAACTGTCAAACTGGAATCTGTCGGTTCCGACGGTAATATTAAATATTGGCGGGATGATAATCAGGTTCATCATGTGCCGAAACGGTTTCTTGATGAAATAATTTTGAATATTTAATTTTGGTTCGAACCTTCGAGGTTTTCATAACATCGAAGGTTGGTTGCGGAGTTATAATCCTCTCGGGAATTTTCCCACTTCTTTTAATGTTTAGTTATTATATTGTAAGTAAACAAGTTAGTCGGGAATTTATTACATTTTATTACGGGTAAAGAAAGTTTCAGAAGATGTTTTATTTGTTTGAAATATAGTAAAGGAACACAAAATGGACGATATCAAGCGAGACGATAAGAAAGAATTGGAAGAACAGGAAACTCGTGAGTGGCTCGAATCATTGGAGTATGTCCTTCAAACCGGCGGACCGGAGAGAGTAAAACAATTGCTGCACGATCTCGATACTTACGCTCACCAGGAAGGAGTCGATCTTCCATTCACTGCTAACACACCATATATTAACACAATTCCAAAAGGCAAAGAGCCCAACTTTCCCGGCAGTAGGGAGATTGAAAGAAGAATTAAAAGCATCATCCGGTGGAATGCAATGGCGATGGTTGTTCGTGCCAACCGTGAAGAAGCAGGAATCGGCGGACACATTTCAACTTATGCTTCGGCGGCTACTTTGTATGAAATAGGATTCAATCATTTCTTTAAAGGAAAAGAACATGAAAGCGGTGGAGATCAAATATATTTTCAAGGTCACGCTGCACCCGGAATTTATGCACGCGCATTTCTTGAGGGAAGATTTTCAAATGAACAGCTTGAAAATTTTAGAAGAGAACTAAAACCCGGAGGGGGACTCTCATCCTATCCTCATCCGTGGCTGATGCCTGACTTTTGGGAATTCCCAACGGTCTCGATGGGTCTCGGTCCTATCATGGCAATCTATCAAGCACGGTTCAATAGATATCTTGAAGACAGGGGATTGAAAAAACATACCGATGCGAAAGTTTGGGCATTTCTCGGCGACGGAGAAACAGATGAACCCGAAACGCTTGGAGCAATCTCTTTAGCGGCGAGAGAAAAGTTGGACAACCTGATTTTTGTCATCAACTGCAACCTGCAAAGATTGGATGGACCCGTAAGAGGAAACGGAAATGTAATTCAAGAACTTGAAGCGGTATTCCGCGGTACCGGATGGAATGTTATTAAAGTTGTTTGGGGAAGCGATTGGGATCCGTTACTTGCCAAAGATAATTCCGATTTGCTGGTGAGAAGAATGAACGAAATAATCGACGGCGAATCGCAGAACTATATTGTTCACGGGGGCAAATACATCAGAGAAAATTTCTTCGGTAAGTATCCCGAACTCAAGGAGATGGTTGAGCATTACACCGATGAAGCATTGTCGAAAATGAAACGCGGCGGTCACGATCCCGAAAAAGTCTACGCAGCATTTCACGCCGCTGTAAATCATAAAGGTGCACCGACCGTGATACTTGCAAAAACCGTAAAAGGCTACGGATTAGGTGAAGCCGGGGAAGGAAAAAACATTACCCATCAGCAGAAAAAATTGAATGAAGAAGAATTAAAAGAATTTAGATCTCGTTTTGGTATCCCGATTTCCGATGATGAAATTGCTCAGGCACCGTTTTATCGCCCGCCGGATGATAGTCAGGAAATTATTTATTTAAAAGAGAGAAGGAAAGCGTTGGGCGGTTCGTTGCCGAAAAGAATTGTGCGTAACAAGCCTATTAAAATTCCTTCGGAAGAATTATTCAAAGAGTTTTATGATGGGACAGACGGACGTGAAGTTTCGACGACAATGGTTTTTGTAAGGATTCTTGCGAAACTTTTGAAGGATAAAGAAATCGGTAAACTGATCGTACCGATCGTACCGGATGAAGCGCGCACATTCGGAATGGAATCACTCTTCCGTCAGGTTGGAATTTATTCGCACGTCGGTCAGCTTTACGAACCGGTTGACAAGGACAGTCTGCTTTATTACAAAGAAGCAGCCAACGGTCAGATTCTTGAAGAAGGAATTACAGAGGCAGGCTCTATGTCTTCTTTTATTGCTGCAGGAAGCGCTTACGCAACGCATGCGGTTAACACAATCCCGTTCTTCATATATTATTCTATGTTCGGTTTTCAGAGAATCGGCGACCTAGCCTGGGCTGCGGCCGACATGCAAGCTAAAGGATTTTTGCTTGGCGGTACAGCCGGTAGAACGACATTAGCCGGTGAGGGATTGCAGCATCAAGATGGACAAAGTCATCTTCTGGCGTATTCTATTCCGAATCTTGTTACATACGATCCGGCATTTGCATACGAACTTGCGGTGATTATTCGCGACGGAATTTACAGAATGTATGAAAAGCGGGAAAATGTATTTTACTACATTACCGTGATGAATGAAAATTATCCTATGCCTTCAATGCCCAAAGGTGTTAAGGAAGGAATTCTGAAAGGAATGTATAAGTACAAGAAATCTTCCAAGAAAAATGTTAAGGCAAAAGCTCATCTGCTGGGGAGCGGTACGATTATGAATGAGGTTCTGAAAGCACAGCAGATACTCGAAAAGAAATTTAATGTGTCCGCAGACGTGTGGAGTGTTACCAGTTATAAGAATCTCCATTTCGATGCACTTGAAACCGAGCGCTGGAATATGATGAATCCGGACAAAAAAGCTAAAGCACCTTACATAAAGCAGATTACCGAAGAAGAAGCCGGTGTGTTTATCTCAGCATCGGATTATGTTCAAATATTGGGTGATTCGATTTCAACATGGCTGCCGGGACCACTTCATACTCTCGGTACGCTGGGCTTCGGCAGAAGCGAGGGAAGAACAGCACTGCGCGATTTCTTCGAGGTGGATGCGAAACATATTGCTTATGCGGCACTGTCTTCACTTGTGAAAGAGAAAAAATTGAGTGCTTCGATTCTTAAAAAAGCAGCGAAAGAGTTAAATATTAATTCCGATAAATCGAATCCAATGAAGTCATAATTTTATTTAGAAATTTTTGGACTGAATATGTTAGTAGAATTCAAACTTCCCATTCTGGGTGAAAATATTGAATCGGCAGATGTTACGAAGGTTCTTGTTAGTGTCGGTGATAAAGTTTCTTCGGATCAACCGGTAATTGAAATTGAAACCGACAAAGCAACTGTTGAAGTCCCAGTAGAAATAAGCGGTATAGTCAAAGAAGTCCGTATTAAAGATGGGGAAAAGATAAAAGTCGGTCAAGTTATTTTGATAATCGAAACCACAGGTTCACCGGCTAATACAACACAAGCGGGAGAAAAAACGAAAGTAGCCGAGCCATTGCCCGTTGAAACTAAAGAAGTAGATAAAAAAATAGAACCTACTGTTCAAGTAAAAAGCGATACGTCAAAAATTGTTAGTGGTAAGTATGAGTTGCCTGAAAAATTAGTTCCTGCTTCGCCGGCCGTGAGAAGATTTGCAAGAGAAATCGGGATTGACATTTATCAAGTCCCTGGCTCGGGTCCTGGTGGAAGAATTTCAATTGATGATTTAAAATCTTTTGCGAAAAATTTAAACGAAAGAGTTAGACAAACTACTACTTCCGGAATTTATCACGAACCGCTGCCCGATTTTACAAAATGGGGAATGATAGATCGACAGCCGATGAGCAACATCCGAAAAAAAACAGCGCAGCATCTAAGTTTGGCATGGGCAACAATTCCCCACGTTACACAATTTGATAAAGCGGACATAAACGAGTTAGAAAAGTTAAGAAAAGAATTCGGCAAAAGAGCGGAAGAGGCTGGTGGTAAATTAACGGTTACTGCTGTTCTTTTAAAAATTGTTTCTGCCGCTTTGAAGGTTTTCCCGCAATTCAATTCTTCAATCGATGTGGAGAAAAATGAAATCATCTACAAAAAATATTATAACATCGGAGTAGCAGTTGATACAGAACACGGTTTGCTGGTTCCGGTTATAAAAAATATTGATAAAAAGAATATTGTACAATTAGCAGTTGAACTTACTGAAATAAGCCGAAAAGCCCGGGACAAAAAATTATCTCTTGAGGAAATGCAAGGTGGAACATTTTCTATAAGTAATCTCGGGGGAATTGGGGGAACGTATTTCACACCAATTGTTAACTCACCTGAAGTTGCGATACTCGGTGTATCGCGTGCTTCTTACGAGCCGATATACAAAGGAGAAAAGTTCGAGCCAAGTCTCTTAATGCCACTTTCCCTTTCTTATGATCACAGAATAATCGACGGCGCCGACGCAATCCGTTTCTTACGCTGGATTGTAAATGCGCTCGAAGAGCCGTTCCTTTTGTCTTTGGAAGGGTAAACCAAGGCACAAAGTTTCAAAAGAAAAAGGTAGTGAGGTAATTTGTTATATTCTTGTCTTGAACTTTGGGACTTATGCGGTTAATTTGTGTTGTTAAATTTTTGGAGATAGTATGGCTATTAAAACAAAATTAGCAGTTATTGGCGCGGGACCAGGAGGATATGCCGCAGCATTCTTAGCTGCCGATCTTGGAATGGAAGTAACATTAATTGATATGGAGAAAAATCCCGGCGGCGTATGCCTTTACCGCGGATGTATTCCCTCTAAAGCTTTGCTTCATATCTCTAAATTATTAACCGAGACCAAGGAGGCGAAAAATTGGGGTGTCGATTTTGGTGAGCCGAAGATTGATTTGAACAAACTGCGGAATTGGAAGAACAGTGTAGTTGCTAAACTAACAGGCGGTTTGGGACAGTTAACGAATCAAAGGAAAATTAATTACATTCAAGGAAGAGCAACTTTTGCAAATTCGAATCTACTAAAAATAGAAAAAGTCGATGGCGGTGTTGAAGAAATATCTTATGAACATGTAATATTAGCGACAGGTTCTGTTCCTGCGATGATACCGGGGTTGCCTGCAAATTCGAGATTGGTAATGGATTCTACCTCAGCATTAGAAATAGCCGATATTCCTGAAAGACTTTTGGTAATCGGCGGCGGATATATTGGTCTTGAATTAACGACTGTTTATGCTGCACTCGGAAGTAAGGTTACGGTAGTTGAAATGCTTTCCGGATTAATCCCTGGAGCCGATAGAGATTTGGTCAATATTGTTGCGCGTAGAATCGAAAAGATCACCGAAGCAGTTTACCTTAATTCTAAAGTAGTTGAAGTGAAGGAACATTCGAAAGGATTAAAAGTAAAACTGGAAGGCGAAAAAATTGAAAATCCCGAATTAGAGTTTGATAAAGTATTAGTTTCCGTAGGAAGAAAACCGGTTTCAAAAGGTCTAGGTTTGGAAAATACAAAAGTGCATGTGAATGAAAGAGGATTTGTAGTTGTCAATCAACAATTAAGAACAGACGATCCTTCTATTTATGCAATCGGTGATATTGTCGGTAATCCGATGCTCGCACACAAAGCATCAGCGGAAGGCAAAGTTGCCGTCGAAGCAATTGCCGGTCACAAGGTTGCCTTCGAACCGAGCGCAATACCTGGGGTTGTGTTTACCGATCCTGAAATTGCATATGCCGGTTTAACTGAGACCGAAGCAAAAGAAAAGGGAATCAAGGTTGAAGTTGTTCTGTTCCCTTGGGCCGCGAGCGGCAGGGCAACAACTCTTGACAGAAATGACGGTGTAACAAAATTATTAATTGATCCCGAGACACAAAGAATTTTAGGCGTGGGAATGGCAGGAGTAGGTGCAGGTGAAATGATAGCAGAAGGTGTGCTTGCAATTGAAATGTCGGCTTTGGCTAAAGATGTTGCGTTGTCTATTCATCCGCATCCAACTTTATCCGAAACGATGATGGAATCGGCGGAAATATTTTTCGGGCAGAGCACACATTTATATAGACCTAAGCGAAAATAATATGGGAATACTTTCTTGAA
>Ga0154609_1160_pt12 | contig 16160 bp, 13 predicted proteins | sample Rifle2008BG13ft_FD_116038 | JGI IMG/M metagenome (GOLD analysis project Ga0154609, IMG submission 116038) | Ignavibacteria bacterium RBG_13_36_8 | reverse complement strand
TTAAAATTACTAATAATCATTACCACAAGTAATTTTTATTTTAGCTTGTAATTTCTATTTTTGGAAGCAGTCTCTATTAAATTGGTCGAAAAATTTTATTTTTGTTGAAATTCATCATTTATAGTTCTACCAATAATCTTAAGGAATGTTGTTTATGAATTATGATCCTATAGTAAACGATCCTGTTGGTTCGGATAAAGAATATCCAGCATCTCTCAAATCACTGATTATTAAAAGCTGCGGGTGTAATCTCCTCAGCACGCTTTTACTTGCGGATGGACAGGGTCCGCACCCGGTTGTATTGTTTTTACACGGATTCCCTGGCAACGAAACTAATTTAGATATTGCCCATGCAATAAGAAGGATGGGATGGAGTGTATTTTTATTTCATTACAGAGGCACCTGGGGAAGCGATGGTGATTTTTCCTGGGAGAATGCTGTTGAAGATGTTAAAGCAGCGATAGATTTTTTGAAAAGTGATGATGCATTGAACAACCATCGCGTGAATCCTAACCGTATCGTGTTGTTCGGATACAGCATAGGAGGTTTTGCCGCTATGATGCATGCAGCGAAAGATGATAATATCGGAAGTGTTACCTCGATAGCCGGATTTAATTTAGGTTTGGTCGCGGATATGATTAAGCAGGTACCGAATGGAAAAGAAATAGCACTTGAAAACCTTGAACTTGGTGTTTCGTTTGTTAATGGAACCTCTACGCATAAATTGCTGGATGAGATGCTGGCGAATGCTAAGGAATTTAATTTATTGAACTATGCCGGTGTTTATACTAAAAAAAATATTTTAATGATCGGTGCTACTTACGATACTACTGCGCCGTTGGATATTCATTATTATCCGTTGGTTAAAAAACTTCAGGGTATGAATCCTGCTAAGTTTCAGTCAATGGTTATGGAAACAGGGCACGGATTTTCAACAAAGAGAATTGAACTTACACGTACGGTTATTAATTGGTTAAAGGAAATTAAATTTTAAATCCGGGAATACAATGAAAGCAATTAAAAATTACGGCGATATGCCCCCCGAAGAATTCCGCAGATACGGGCATAAATTAGTCGATTGGATCGCGGATTTTTTCTCCAACATCGATGAAATACCCGTTCTTCCGAAAGTAAAACCGGGAGATATTAGATCTAAACTTCCTGTTTCACCCCCCAACAAAGGCGAACCGATGGAAAAAATTATTTCCGATGTGGATAGAATAATAATGCCCGGTATAACGCACTGGAATCATCCGAACTTTATGGCTTACTTTAATTCAACCGCAAGCGGACCCGGAATATTAGCGGAGTTACTTATCAGCTCGTTTAACATAAACGGAATGCTCTGGAAATCATGTCCTTCCGCGACAGAGCTTGAACAGGTTACACTCGACTGGCTGCGGCAATTAGTCGGATTACCCGAAAAATTTTGGGGAATTATTTATGATACCGCTTCTGTAAGTTCGATGCATGCAATTGCCTGTGCACGCGAGCAGGCGAATTTAAATATTAGAGAAAAGGGAATGACCGGAAGAAATGATCTCCCGAGATTGAGATTGTATGCTTCCGAGCACGCACATTCATCGATTGATAAAGGAGCACTTACTCTTGGAATAGGTTTGGAAGGAATAAAGAAGATTCCCGTTGATGAAGAATTTAGAATGATACCGGAAGCTTTGGAGAAGGCAATCGATGAAGATAAAAATAAAGGATGGCTTCCGTTTTGTGTTGTTGCTACGGTTGGAACAACTTCTACAACGAGTATTGATCCTGTTGATGAAATAGCGGATATCTGTGAAATAGAAAATATTTGGCTTCACGTTGATGCAGCACATGCCGGTATTGCAGCTATAGTACCGGAAATGCAATTTATTTTAAAAGGCGCGGAAAGAGCCGATTCGATTGTTATCAATCCGCATAAGTGGATGTTCACACCTATTGACTTAAGTGCTTTCTATACAACCAAACCCCAGGTTCTCCGCCAGGCTTTCAGTTTAGTTGCAGAATATTTGAAAACTTCGGAAGACAGAGAAGTAGAAAATTTTATGGATTACGGTATTCAACTCGGCAGGAGATTCCGTTCATTGAAGCTTTGGTTTATAATTAGGTATTTCGGAAGAGAAGGATTGATAAGCAGGATACGCGAACATTTAAGAATGGGGCAGCAGTTTGCTAAATGGATTGATGAACATCCCGGCTTTGAAAGAATGGCACCGACACCTTTCAGCACCGTTTGTTTCCGTGCACTTCCTCCGGGTGTGAAAAAGGAGAGCGAAATAAATCTTTTTAATGAAAGATTGATGAATGAGGTTAACAATACTGGTAAAGTGTTTTTAACTCACACAAAACTGAACGACAAATTCGTGATAAGACTAGTCGTTTCGGGAATCAGAACCGAAGAACGACATGTTAAGCAAGCGTGGGAATTGCTGAAAACAAAACTTGATGAGCTTCAGAAAAAGTAAAATTTCTTTAAATAATTTTATCTGATATTAATTGGTATGGCTATAAATTTGCTCCTTTGAATTTTATTATCCCTTTTCTTCTTGAAGCAATCCACAAATCACCGTTCGGTTGTGCCACCGACTGCATTAGGAAGTATCCTGTTATGTCTGAGTTGTTCTGTGTGTACTCAGTAATTAAATCACCCTGGTCGATTTTATAAATAATACAATAATCTGGATTTGTGTATTCAGAGGAATATAATCCATACGTACATACCCATATATTCCCATTATTAGCTGCATAAATATGTGTTACATTAGGATCACTAGTCCGTTTGAATTGTAAAACTCCATTATCATAAATATATAAACCCTGTGGAATCTCCCTGCCGATGGGACCGACGAGTGCAGCACCGATATATATTCTTCCCTGCTTATCACTTGCCATTGCGGAAATTCTTTTTTGCTGGATGCGCATCGTGTCGGTCATATCTGTTCGCCAATTCTCACCGTCAAGAATTTTTACTCCAAGGTCGCATCCCAACCAGACTTTATCCTCATTATCCACCGCTATATCGTTTATTATATCACTAACCGTAAAAGTTGTAAATACACCATCCTTGAATTTTACTAACGCCTTTGCACCCGACGGTGAAGAAGCGGCGATCCACGTATTTCCTTTACTGTCAAAGGCAATTGAGTTAATATAATTATTGGGTAGTCCCGAATTATTGGTGTTGTAAAGACTCCAGTTGTTGTTAGCATCCAACGTTACTAATCCGTTTATTGTGCCAATCCACTTTGTGTTTGATCCATCAACGGCGATATAAGTAATGTAATTGGAGGGTATCAATGAGTTATTTCTATCATACGTTATCCAATTCTTATCGTTGTACTCAATCAGTCCTTTTTCCGTGGTTCCAATCCATTTTGTATGGTTTATGTCAATGGCAATACACATTGTGATATCTGTGGGGAATCCTGAATTGTGAGAATTATAATCTACAATAATAGATGTGTCTTGAAGGGTCAATTCAACATACTGCATTGAACTTGCTCGTAAGATTACCGATAAACTGTCTGACCGGTGCTCCGGATAAGAATATTTAATTTCGTGGATACCAGGCCAAATGAATTCTAATGTTGCAGGAGTATGCAGCCCGGTGCTGGAATCATCCAGAAAAATTTCGGCATTGGTTGGTTCTGATATACATTCAATAATGCCGAAGTTACGCGGAGCGATAAAATAATTAATATAAATCAATTCCGTTTCGTTCTCTTGGAGAATAATAACAGCAGTAGTATCAAGAAAGAGTTCTTTTTTAAGAGTTATTAGGTAATCTCCCGGAGGCAAGTGAGGAATTGAGTCGGGTGTAACTTTACCTGTGTTATCCCCGTTAAGAAAAATAGTTGCACCCTGCGGTTCTGTTTCAATGATAATTTTAGTATCATGAGCCGGATATAATGGTTCTGAGACAGAAACCTGTTTATCACATGATATCATTAAAGTGATTGAGGATAGAATTAAACCGAGTAATAGAAATCTTAAATTGCGCATATCCGTTTTCCCGTAAAGAGTATTATCTACAAATTAAAGTATTGATAATTTTTTTCTTTTGAATTGATCAATTTCTCAATTGGCTCGAAATTTACTGTAATAGATGAACGAACATGAAAAATGTTGCTAAAAAAAACAAATTAAACAATTTTGTTTTTAAGTATACCTATAAATTTGCTCCCTTGAATTTTATTATCCCGGTATAGCGCGAAGCAAGCCATAGATCCCCGTTCGATTGCGCAGCGGAACATACTAGAAAAAAGCCGGGAATTGTACTTGAATCCATCGTATATTCAATTATATTGAATTCATGATCCATTTTGTAAAGAATTGGTACGAATGTAGGCTTATCGGGTCTGGGGAATTTCCCCCACACGCATATCCAGATATTCCCATTGTCTGTTATATTGATGTGCGAAACAAGCATTCCTGCCACACGCTTGAGAGATGCATCGGATTTATCGTAGACATATAATCCATTTGGAGCAGTAGGATCGTTAACATACTTAGTCCTAATTCCGAATAATATTCGTCCGCGTTGATCACATGCCAGGGCATCTATAAGTTTCCCTTGAGTCCTCATAGTGTCTGTCAATTCGGGTACCCACATGTTGCCGTCGAAGACCTGTATTTTGTCGTCCAATCCAATCCAGATGCGATCCTCTTTATCGATGGTCATAGCAGTTATCAATTTATCGACTTCATAATTTGTGAAAGAAATACCGTCATATTTTGATAAGGCTTTAGCTCCGGTTGGTTCTGAAGCACCAATCCAAATTATCCCTTTTGAGTCCTCTTTAATTTCGGTGATATAATTGTTCGGGAGGGATGAATTATCCGTATTGAAAAGTCTCCACGTACCATTCTCGTCAATCAAAACAAGACCATTTAATGTGCCGATCCATTTCCTGTTTCTTTTATCAATTGTTATACAGTTAATGAAATCGGAAGGGAGTATCGAATTCTGCACATTGTAAATCGTCCAATTTTTATCGTCGTAAGTTACCAATCCTTTTCCTCTGGTTCCTATCCATTTGAGATCGTTCTCATCAACAGCAACAGCCCAGCATAATCCAGTTGGAAATTCTGAATTATTGTTTGAATAATCGACTGCATAAGTAGTATCTTGTAATTCTAGGTAAGCAAAGCTAGTATCTTGTGCATGAACAGTTATCCTAATACTATCGGTTCGATGAACCGGGTATGAATATTTGATTTCGTAGTGATCTGGCCAAATAAAATCAAAAATATAAGGTGTTTTTTGCTCGGTTAATGAGTCGTTAATGTAGATTTCGCAGTCTGGTGGATCTGTTAAGCATTCGATCGTGCCATAGTTGCGCGCATCTTCATAATAATTTACATAAATGTATTCGGTGATATCATTTTCCAATTTAACAGTAAAAGACGTATCAAGAAACAATTCTTTTCGTAAAACAACATGATAATCACCGGATTCAAGAAACAAAATACTGTCAGGCGTATATTTACCGGTGTTATCGCCGTTAAGATAAATATACGCGCTTGGCGGAGTAGAATTAAGTATAATCTTCCCTGTATGGATTTGATTGTCAAGCTCGGTTGTCGATACTTCTCTGTCGCAGGATATAACTGCAATAAATAAAATTAGAATCGGTAAATAGGAAATAAAATTATAATTATAAATTAACCTCATGTTCTTGCCGGTCTAATTATTATTTTACAGACAACTCACTAAATATGGATTGTTACACTGAATAGACTGTAATTAAAGGATCAAATTTATAAGTTAGCCCCCTTGAATTTTATTATTCCTCTGTCGCGTGTAGCGATCCAAAGATCGCCATTGGGAGCGGATGAAGAATAACGCAGATAATCGGCAGGAATTTTATCTACTCCTTTTCTAAAAGGAGTGATGTTCCCTGCATTGTCGATTTTCATCAATATTACACGTGCCTCTTCAACAAAGTTTAATGGATACCGACCGAGACACGAAATCCATTTATTCCCATTCGGTGCCAGTTCTATATGAGAAATTAAATCCTCTGGAAGGGCTTTCTTTTCATAGCTGTCTCCTTCAAACACATACAGTCCACCTGGTGTATAGGTATTGCCATATCCGACTCCGCCGGCAACTACCCAAACACGTCCATCAAAATCAACAGCAATCGACTCAATCGGTTGTGAAGCGAGAGGGGTGCCCCAATAGGGGACTGTATTGGCCCAATTATCGTTTTCGAAAATTCCGAATCCGATGTTTAGCCCTACCCATACTCTGTTGTTATTATCAACTGCTAGAGATGTGATTAAATTCGGAGCGTTATAACTTGTCCAATTTATACCATCGAATTTTAAAAGTAATCTTGCAATGTTCGGATCGGTTGCGCCAATCCATGCATTGCCCTGTGAATCGAATGCTATCGCGGTTATAAAATCATGCGGGATGTAGGAATTTTCAGTTGTGTAGACCGTCCAATTGTCACCATCAATAATAACCAATCCTTTTGAAGTTCCTACCCATTTTCTGTTTAGTGCATCAATTGAAATACAGTTAATAAAATCATTCGGTAAATCGGAGTTTGCTACTTTGAAATGAACAGTGGATTCTTCTCGAAATTTGACCAGCCCGGTACCTGGTAAACCAACCCATTTATTGCTTTCGTTATCAATTTCAATACAGATAGTTTGTACTGCCGGGAAATTTGAATTCCCCGGGAAATAATCGACAAAGATCGAAGTATCCTGCAAAGTAATAAAAGTACTTTTATGTTCACCGCCTCTTACTAAAACATAAGTGCTTTTCTTCCTATGTTCAGGATATGTACAAGCAATGTTATATAAACCCGGCCATAGGTGGTCGATGGTAGCAGGAGTTCTCAAGTTTAAACTTGAGTCTCTAAGGTAAATCAAGGCATTTGAAGGATCGGAGTTAACCGTGATGCTTCCGTAGTTGCGTATATCACCGTAGAAATCAGCAGTAAATTCTTGTACGACATCATTCGAAACATTAAGTGAGTCGACGATATCGAGGTAAGGATTGAGACGCATTTTAATTTGATAAAAGCCAGGTTCAAGATAACCAATACTGTCGGGAGTAACTTTACCAGTATTGTCACCGTTAATAAAAATAACGGCACCCTGGGGGTTGGAATCAAGCAATATTTTTCCGTGATAAATCGGGTCTGCCAATGGGGATGTAGAAATATCCTTTTCACATGAAATAAAGATACATATTAAACCCAGTAACGGCAGTACAAGTTGAACGATAAACTTTCTCATAACAAATGTCTCTCTTAAGTCAAGATAATTTTTATATAACTTTACATGTAATACGAATTATTTCCCACTTATAAATTTGCTACTTTGAATTTTATAATACCTTTATCTCTCGATGCAATCCAAACATTTCCGTTAGTTTCGGTAGCCGACCATTTAAGTAAACCAGATGCAATCTTTGTCGATTCAATTGTGTATGATGTTATGTTGTACTCAGGATTAATTTTAATCAATACTGGAGTTGTATTTGTAATCGTGGCGTTAGGATATTTACCATGACATGAAATCCATTTATTCCCGTTATAATCGATATTGATATGTGAAATGTAATTTCGTGGTAATGTAATTTGATTATAATTTACTCCGTCGAAAATGAATAAACCGCCGGGACCGCTTAGCGGTGATCCTGTACCAATCCAGATTAAACCAAGTTCATCTACCGCAATCGATTCGATTGAATAAGTTTTGATCATTGCGTCGGACTCGGTATAATTTCCGGGAGGAGTTACATATTCACCATTTTCAAATACAACTAGCCCCTGGTCACGACCAATCCAGAGCCTATCTTCCAAATCCGTTTCAAGAGATACTATAACTCTTCCGGTTGGGAAGTCCCAATCGGTCCAGTTGGTGCCGTCGTATTTCCATAATTTTCGTCTTGTGTTGTAATTAGTTGAAGCAATCCAAGTATTGCCGTCGTTGTCACAATTTATTGCCATTATATTATCGAATTGGCTGTTTCCAACATGAGTAAAAATTGCCATATTGTTATCAGCATCGATTCGAACAACACCGGTGGACGTTCCAAACCATTTATTGTTTTGATTGTCTACCTCGATGCATGTAATTGAATTATCTACAAGGTTGGAATTGCTGGGGTTGAGAAATGACCAGATTCCGTTTTCTATTTTCACTATTCCACCCGGGTAATTACCAATCCATATTACATTGTTATGATCTACCGCAACACAACTTGTATGGACTGCAGGGAATTCGGAATTACTGTAATTATAATCTACGCAAATAGAAGTATCCTGAGGGTAAAAACTTGCAGTTTTCGACTCACCGCCGTAAACCGTGATATATTTGATTGCATTTCTATGTTCGGGATACGAGCAGGTTACTTTATGTATACCAGGCCAAAGTAATTCAAGCAATGCAGGAGTATATAGCCCGGTACTCGAATCATTAATGGAAATTAAAGCACCTGATGGTTCGGAGTAGCACATTAACTCACCGAAATTTCTTGAGTCCTCAAAAAAGTTTTTGTAAAAAAAAGTGGGATTCCCTTCTTCCACTTCAACAGTATCAACAATGTCTAAATAGGGTGACAAACGATACGTTGTTGAATATATGCCGGGCTCTAAGTATGCAATACTGTCGGGTGTAGTTTTCCCTGTGTTATCCCCATTTAAAAATATCTGTGCTCCTTGAGGATTGGAATCAAATAATATCTTCCCGTTATAAACCGAATTATCCGGTGGAGTTGTAGAGATATCTTTTTCGCAACGGCTTACCAACAAAGCTAATGTAAATACTAAGAAAAGAAATATTTTGTTGGTTATCATTTTTGATTCATATAAATTTTTTGACAATTCTTTATACAGATTATTCACTGTACAAAAGAGCTTTTCTGAATGACTATTCCGTTAAGCCCGGTATATAACCGAACGATTCTATATATGCGTGACTGAATTTAATTGCTTTCCTCTGCAAACAATATGAACCGAAAATACCGTATCCTCCTTCAATGTTGGAGAAATCGGATTCATCAACTTTTAGTGTGAAGCTTTCCGCGACTTCGCGTTGTGCTGCGTAATAGCTTGTCATGTTTTCGTCGTAAACCCTTATTTCAAGAATGAAAGCAAGCATTGTGTAATTTTCTTTATTGGGGTCGCCTTCTGAAATTTCCTGCAATGCTCTGGTAAATGCATCCATTTCCACATAGATCATAGTTGAATATGACGGTTCGGGGAAATGGGGGATATATTCATTTCCTTGTTGTATATATTTTACCGGCACCCGCTTTTCATAACGTACATTAATACCATTCTCTCTTTTAAAGTAATATATTTTAAAAACTGATGCGACGTATAAATCCACTCTTGGTATTTGCCAGTACACAGCCACCCAATCTTTATTAACAGGCGGGATAAGAGTATCGCTTATTGTCTGAAAAGTTACCGGTGGTGGTGCTATTGTTATTGCCCGTAACCTCCGCCCGTCTGGGAGTAATGCTGAAAGATGGTATTCCGTATTGGATTCAGCTCTCAAATTGTGTGTAGAATAAATTCTCGCAAGATTTGTATAACGGGATAAATCTTGTCTTTCAATAGTTTCTTCACTAAAAGTTCTTGCAGAATCATTGTAAGAAATTACTATTTCCGCACCGCTAATAGACGGATCTTCTGTGTACGATGCTGGATTTGATGATTCAACAAGATAACTTTTTGAGATAGTGGCATACTGTGTTGTAGTATCGTTATTGATTACACAGTTTAAAATATATTTATCTCTTAGATCGCCGTATGGATCAAATTCGTCTTCGCATGAGCAAAGAGCGATTGCACTTACTGCAATCAAACCGAAAATTATATTCTTCATCATAATACAATCCTCAATGTTGCTGTTGGTAAAAACGGAAGTGAATTTACACGCTCTCCTGTTTTACGGTCGAAATAGAAAATGTTTGCTCGATCGTAAATATTCAGCATGCTGAAGCTGAAATCGCAATCCATAAAGAAGAGCGGAAATTTCTTCGACACCGTAAAGTCTAGTCTATGATAATCGGGTAGCCTACCTAAGTTGAGATCACCGAGTAATGCATATGGTCTGGCAGGATCAACCAGATTGCTCGGATCGTTCGGGTCATCAAAATAAAGTTTGTCATAGTAACCTACAAGTTGTGTGAAAGGGAGACCTGAACTGTAATTCCAAAGAAGGCTTGCTTGCCAGCCTGCACCTAAGTTTACTTCAAATGATAGATTTAAAGTATGTCGGGAATCATAACGTGGGTAATACAACCATCCTTCAACTTCTTTATAAGCCCATGCCAAAGTATACGCAGCACTGAACCGGAAAATAGACGGATCGAATTTCGCCATTATTTCGAGACCGTACGACTCACCTGTGCCTGCAACAAGATCGGGATCGGTTGAGTAAATTTTATTTTGATTTATGGCTAGTAAATTATCAATCTCTTTATAGTAACCCTCGATTTCGAGCGACACATTTTCAAGGGGATTTAATTCTACACCTACAGAATAATGAGTAGCGCGGCTTGGATCCAAGTATTCCGGTACAATAATCCATGGCTCGAATAATGAAATTACTTCGCTTTCATCAGTTAATGTCGTTAAATCCTGTTGATAAACGCCATAAGCTGCTTTAAGAGCTATCTGGGGCAAGATTCGGTAGGTTAAACTTACACGCGGTTCGAAAGGATTATTATTACCGCCTCCCGCAGAGAGTCTGGTAAGAAGTAGTCTGGCGCCGATATCAACACCGAAATTTTCGTAACGTAGAAATTTATATTTTGCAAAGAAGCTTAAGTTTGTTCCGTTTGCCCCTATGTCGGAAACCGCACCTCTCGAGTTTTCAACATGCATTTCCGTATTTACTTCTTTAATTTCCAAACCGACAAGAACTTCATCTTTCGTATCAAAGATATAATTAAAATCCGCGTTTACGGTAACATCGCCGATTTTATTCAATTGCGGTTTGGCTTTACTTCTGTTAGGTATTACTTCTCCTTTGAAATTGCTCATTGAGACGCCGAGTTGAATATACAAAGGCGAATCACCGACATAAAACCATTTAAGACCAAACAAGTTATTGTTCCACTTGTAATCGGATTTTAATGGATCATCGTATTTAATATTATCATTTGTTAAAAAACCGAATACTGTAAACTTAGAACCTGTCGTGTCGAGATCGGCATAGTTGGCTTTGAAAAAGACATCATAAAAGTCTATCGGGGCATTTCTGTTGTTGAAAAACTTATCAAGTATTGCTGTTGAATAACTTTTACGTGCAGAAATAACGAACGAACCGTTCGGAATCGGTCCTTCAATAAGGGCTTTACTGGTAAGCATACTCATACTTACCGATCCGCCGAAGTTGTTTTTATTTCCCTCTTTAGGTAAAACACTCAACACCGAAGAAATTCTACCTCCGTATTCGGCGGAGAAGCCTCCCTTGTAAAATTCTACATTATTAATAATCTCCGGATCAATCGCGCTGAAAAGTCCCATAGCGTGAAACGGATTGTAAACAGTTGCTCCTTCCAACAATACAAGGTTTTGGTTGCTTGCGCTTCCTCTTACATAGTAACGTGCGGAAACATCACTCGTAGTTCTAACACCCGGCATGTATTGCAAGGATCTGAAAAGATCAGTCTCAACTCCTTTAGGTAATGCCTCAAGTTCTCGTATAGCAATTCTCTGCAAACCGATATCGGTTGCATTAGTCTCCATAATTTTTTCGCCTACCTTTTCAATGGTCTGCAATTCAACACCGGTTTGACTCAACTCAATGTCGAGGTGGGTTATCCTGTTTTCAACGATTTCCACTCTAAACTCTTTTGAATTGTATCCGATATAGGAAGCAACAACGGTGTAAGTTTTACCAGCAGGAATTGATGGAATGAGAAAATAGCCCCGCACATCGGTAGAAGCACCCGCACTGATTTCTTTTACATAAATGTTGGCGTATGCGAGAGCTTCACTATTAGTCGAGTCTGTTACAACTCCTCTTAGTCCACCCCTGCCTTGAGCATAAATTGATCCTTTCCCTGAAAGAAAAAGAAATATAAAGAATGCAACAACAAAAAGATTTACAATCTTTTTCATAGATCGGGTTCCTTGAGTTAAATTAGAACAAATCTTGCATTAGAAGGGAAATGATGCCTTAATAGCTCTTTAACAGGGTTACAGACTAAAAAGTTAATTGAATTTGAAGCCCGGGAGTCCCCCCTTTGCAAGGTCAAAATTACATAAATTTATTTTTAAAAGTAAATGTGAAAATGTGGGTATAGGATTTTGAAATATTTACAGATTTCCTCCCTTATATTTTATTATACCTTTATCTCTTGATGCAATCCACACATCACCGTTGGATTGTGTGGTAAACCACATGAGTAAAGCCGAAGGAACTCCGCTATTCCACCCCCTATATGAAATCGCAACATTATTTGTATTTATCTTACTAAATATATATGCATGGGAAGGAGCTCCGGCGTATCCATTTGGATACCTCCCGTAAAAGGCAATCCATTTATTTCCATTATTGCTTACATGTATGTTCGTTATTTTATTTGACGGTAATGTAAATTCGTTAAATGAATGATCTTGATAGAGGAATAAACCGCCGAAAGAATAAATTGTTGAACCAACTCCGATCCATACTTTTCCGTCAATATCCGTAGCAACGGATTCTATGGGATTAGTAATAATCCTACCGTTTCTAATTTTACTTGCTAAATCTAGCTCCGGTTCAAAATCGCCCCAATCAGTTCCATCAAATAATCTAAGCCCATTATCGAAATAAATCCAAATTTTATCATCATTATCTATTGATAGTGATAATATAATTCTATCGATTTTATATAGTGTTCATTCTGTGTTATACTTTCAATAAAGTGTGCAACTAATCTAGAGTTTATAAAGATAGCTATTATTGTTGAGGTACTTATGTAAGATGTGGTAGGATTATTTAAAGAAATTTAAAACCATTGAAAATTTTAGGGATTATAGAATATTTTTTTTAGCGTATTCGTATTCTCCCCTTCATGCCAAACAATATCGAGAGAATTTATTGAACCAGCAATTTCTATTTTTTGTCCATTTAGTTTGTCTGCTAATTTCTTGCACTTTTTTGCGTCCTTATTGTTCGCCACACCCAAATGAGGGATGAAAGGAATATTCAGGCGGAGTTCTTTGGTAAGTGGGCCTGTATACAATAAATCGTGGAGTTTTATGAAGATTCTAAAACCTTCTTCGGGGATTAGGAACACATCTGTGTAATCGCTGAATGAATCTTTGACAATCATTGCACATCGAAGCACGAAATAAAATGGTTTGATTTTTTTCGTTTTGGAAATTATATGATTTATAAAAATATTCTTATCGATATTAAAGGTAGGAAAGACAATTGTGAAATGAGGTTCTACAACTTTATAGTATCTTTCGTCGTGGGATTCTCTGATAGATTGAATCCAATCATAATCTTTCTTTTCAATTTCCGGGTAAGATAAAACTAATAATGACATTTCGATTCTCTTTTACATGTGTTTATTATTCCATCACCAACATATATTCTATATTTATAAATATTTTTCTTTAATAATTTTTAGGTGATGTATGACATGACCGAACACAATATACGGAACTGAACGTACTGAAAGAATTTTATTATCAACAGTACCTCTTCTAATCCACATGTCATCAGAAAATGTTTTGAACAAACCGATTGTGGATTTTCTTATTAATATAAATAACTCTAACAAATTCGTAAAGCTAAGTGAATTGAAATTCGCATTCGCTGTAAATTCATTTTCATCGAAACCCGGGAGGTGTGTTTTATCATTTCTGGCAATTCGCAATGCACGAGTCCCAAATATTATCTCAGTATCGATGAGATGACCAAGTACTTCCTTGATACTCCATTTTCCCTCAGCGTAGCTGTAATTTGATTTATCTTCGTTTATCTGTTCGAAAAATTTCATTGTCTCGAGTATTTGATTTTGCATCAGCTCAAGAATATTTTCATCTGGGACTAAATCAATATAACGGTTAAAATATTCCGAATGTTCGTCTTGTTTCGGTTTTTTGATCTGTGAAAATTTCATAATGTTCCGGTTATTATTGAATAGAAAATTGAATTGAGATCGGTACAAAAAAAGAAAGCGGAGTCAATATTTGTAACTCCGCCCGTTGTTGTGTTAGTCATATTTTCGCTATTTCACAACTGAAACTTCATGAGCCTGGGGGCCTTTTTGTCCATCAATCACTACGAATTCAACTTTTTGACCTTCTTCTAGAGTGCGATATCCTTCGCCTTGGATTGAACTGAAGTGAATAAAAATGTCACCGCCCTGATCACGAGTTACAAAACCGTAACCTTTGGAAGGATTAAACCATTTAACGGTTCCGGTTTCACGCTCTGCCATAAAAAACCTCCGTTAAAAATAAAAATAACTTTGAGCAGAGCGCCTAAAACCATCCTAAACTCTGAAAAAGTAAAGGTTGAGAAGTAGAACGCTGCCCGTATGAACAATTTTATGAATAATTATTGAAAAATCAAAATTAATTGGGGATGTAAAAAAATCTACAGTAATTCTGAAAGACTATTTATTATTTCGACCCCACTGGTTCGTAAATGTTCGGGTGATTGATGACCATGTGATATTAACAAACAGTCGGCTCCGATTGCTTTTGCAACTTCAAAGTCGTGGAGTGTATCACCTATTAATAAAGTCTCTCCTTTTTCATATCCGAGTTGCTTAATAAAATATTTTCCGTTATCGATTTTGCTGCCGCCGTATATATCACCTAGGCCGATTAAGTGATCGAAATATTCTTTAAGATTATAATAAGGAATTATTTCGTTCAGAGTTTCTTGATAGTAACCGGAGAGGATCGACTGATTGATGTTTTTTTCTTTTATTAATTTCAGCACTTCTAATGCATGTGGATAGAGACGTCCTTCTTCGCGGCGTTCTTCATAGCGATCGATAAACTCTTTACCGGCAACAGCAAACGTCCCGTCGTTTTTATCAAATCCTAGTTTCTCATAATAATCTATTACTGGAACAGTAAAGACATCTCTGTAAATTTGGCGCGTGATCGTTTTTAGATTGTATTTAATTAACATCTTGTTCATTATGTCGATGCACAAATCGACGTCATCAAAGAGAGTTCCGTTCCAATCCCAAATAATGTGCTTGTATTTGCTTATTGTCATTTCTTTTTAAGTGGGATTATTTACTTGGTTAAGAGTATTAATCAAAATGAATTTAATAGCACATGAGAAAAAAAAGGCATACACCAATAGTATATGCCCAATTTTAATTTGGATTTTCAGCCGGAGCGTTTTTTAAACACCAAGAGAATAAACCTAACATCAGTAATTATTTTTTCTCTTTCTCATGCTCTGAAACAAACTTCTTAATATCGTCAAGGTAATCTAAAATTGCTCTTGCTTTTCCAAGTCCGAACGAGAATTTGTAGCTCTCGTTATTATTAATAAAAATTGTAATAGTTGGATTTCCCTGATATTCTCCTAATATAGGTTTTGGTTTGTCGTCTGCCATATTACTCTCCTTTATTTGAAAAATAAAATTGCGTTAAAAACACTGATTTAAAGTTAAATTAGTTAATTAAATTTTTAAAAACAAGAAATATTTTATAAATATAATTAAAAGTAATACTATTAAATAGAAAGCCTCTGATAAAAAGAGAAATTTTTTAAGTGATTTGCAGATTTTTGAAGTAGAAAATAAAACTTATTTATTAAAAAAATTATCTAAATAATATCCTTCTTGTATTAAGAAGTCTTTATTGTCATTAAGATATTCAATTACCTCTTCAATCGCTATTGCTCTTGTGATACCGTATCTTAGACTAACTTTTTGATCGACATAAATATCTCCTTTGTAAGGTATTGATGGATTGTATTCGATCTGCTCATTGGAATGCGATGGCTTTAATATATATTCATATTCTCCTGGAACAGCACGTACGAGTCCGACTAACTCAAAATGAGGGACACCGTCTCTTATCGCTAATACGATTCCACCGCTGAAACCTCTATTGAATACGGCATCAATCAGAAAAGATCCTTTACCATTTTTATTTGGGCTACTTACAATTCCTTTAGTTACCATTTTATAATTCATCGGATAACCG
>Ga0154609_1170_pt3 | contig 18516 bp, 12 predicted proteins | sample Rifle2008BG13ft_FD_116038 | JGI IMG/M metagenome (GOLD analysis project Ga0154609, IMG submission 116038) | Ignavibacteria bacterium RBG_13_36_8 | reverse complement strand
AAATTTTCTCGAAATTAGTTGGTTCCTTGTTCGAATAGAAAGGTCGAAAATCAACATATAATCCTTTTAATCGAAATTCGTTTGGTAATTCAATCGATCCCGAATAAAAATTACCATTCTTCTGAAAGTTACCACTAATAGTGTTTATTCCAAGGTCTTCCCAGTTTCTTTTTAAAATTTTGTGGCGTTCGCGAAACAAATTAATCCTATCCCAATTAACTAAGCCTGAGTCGACATGAAGCCTAATAGGAGTAGGCAATTTTTTATTGTATAATACTACTGACATTAATTTGTATTATATGTTTAGACTTTTTCAAATTACTACATGCTCTTTGTATTCACCGAACACTTCCCGCATAGTGTTGCAGATTTCTCCAATACTGGTATATATGCGAACTGCATCAAGAATGTACGGCATAAGATTTACATCCCCTTGCGCAGCCTCCTTTAATTTTGCAAGTTTGGTTTTTACCTTCTCATTGTTCCTTTTGGCTCTAACCTTATTTAAAAATTCTATCTGATCTTTTTGAACCTTTTCATCTATCCTAAGCAGTTCACTATTGTTTTGTTCCTCTTCGATGAATTTGTTTACACCAACAATAATTTTTTCTTTCTTTTCTACCGCTTGATTGAAACGGTATGCAGCTCTTTGTATTTCGGTTTGGACGTAGCCTTCTTCTATTGCATTTATCATTCCACCAAGTTCGTCAATCTTCTTAATATAATCTTCAGCTTCTTTCTCGATTTGATCGGTCAACACTTCCACATAATAAGAACCGGCGAGAGGATCGATAGTGTTAGTTACACCGCTTTCGTAAGCGACTATCTGCTGGGTCCGTAATGCAATTTTTACGGATTCTTGCGAAGGCAGGGCAAGAGCTTCATCGCGTGAATTTGTATGTAAGCTTTGTGTACCGCCAAGTACTGCAGCAAGAGTTTGAATTGCAACACGCACGATGTTATTGTCGACCTGCTGTGCAGTAAGCGCAGAACCTGCTGTTTGAGTGTGGAAACGAAGCATCATCGACTTGTCACTTTTTGCACCGAACCTTTCTTTCATTATTCTTGCCCACAGTCTTCTAGCAGCGCGGTATTTTGCCGCTTCTTCCAAAAGATCGTTATGTGCATTGAAGAAAAACGATAATCTTCCGGCGAATTCATCAACATCTAATCCTGCATCAATAGCGGCTTTTACGTAAGCGATTCCATCTGCAAGAGTGAATCCGATTTCCTGCGCCGCAGTTGAACCCGCTTCGCGAATGTGATAACCCGAGATGGAGATAGTGTTCCACTTCGGTATCTCTTTTGAACAGTATTCGAAAATGTTTGTAATCAATCTCATGGAAGATTTAGGTGGATAGATATAAGTCCCGCGTGCGAAATATTCTTTTAGGATGTCGTTTTGTATTGTTCCGCCGATCTGATTTTTTTTCACACCTTGTTTTTCTGCAACTGCAATGTACATTGCAAGTAATACCGAAGCGGGTGCGTTGATTGTCATAGAAGTCGAAACTTTATCTAGGGGAATTTGATCGAAAAGAATTTCCATGTCGGCAAGTGTGTCGATGGCCACGCCGACTTTCCCAACTTCACCTAATGCCATCGTGTCATCACTGTCATAACCGATTTGAGTCGGAAGGTCGAAAGCAACAGATAAGCCGCTTTGGCCTTGTGATAATAAATATCTATATCTCTCATTTGATTCTTTAGCATTACCGAAACCGGCGTATTGCCGCATCGTCCACAATTTTCCGCGGAACATTGTCGGTTGTACTCCTCTTGTATAAGGATAATCTCCGGGATAACCCAATTTTTCGTTATAATTTTCAATACAATTATCGAGCGGTAAGTATAAAGGTTTTATATGGGAGAAAGATTGAGTTGTAAACTCACTTTGCCTTTCGGGAAACTTTCGAATTGTCTTTTTGTATGTTGCATCTTCCCAAGTTTTGTAAGCCTCTTGTACTTTAGTTTTAAGATCATCCAATGAGTTCATTTTTATCTCTAAATAATTTTGCAAATAGTATTGTCTTCAAAGAGCGTAGAATGAATAAAAAGTGTTTTTGTGAAAAAATAATTTTAAATATAAGGTTTTGTTATATAAATAAGATATTGTTTATTTTAGGTATTAGCGGCAAGTAGATATTCTCAAATTTTAGAAAGGATTTTTACCTGATGGAAATTAATCAAAGCATTACTTGACAAATAATCATGAAAAATCTATTTTATTCACCTAAAATTTTTATTATTTATGATGTTTAATATTTGTGATTTGATATGTGGTTGTTGTCCAGAATGAGTCAGGATATAGATTAGAGTTCATAAGAATAATTTATTCCGCGATAGCTCAATGGTAGAGCATGCGGCTGTTAACCGCAGGGTTGTAGGTTCGAGTCCTACTCGCGGAGCGATACCCGGCTCATGTAACCGGATTATTATTTGTAATGAAATATTATTTATACGTTCTTAAGTCGGAGTCTTCCGACATATATTATGTTGGTATTTCTAACGATGTAAATCGTAGAGTACGATTTCACAACTCTGTGGAAAAAGGTTATACTTCGCGGTATAGGCCCTGGAGGTTGGTTTATCATCAAGAGTTTCCTACCAAGCAAGACGCTCAAAAGGCTGAGAAGAAATTAAAGGCCTGGAAAAGCAAAAGAATAGTAGAACGTGTTATCTTGGGAGAAATCAAACTCTAAGTGTAGCGGATGTTATCCCGACTTTGTCGGGATGTAGGTTCGAATCCTACTCGCGGAGCGAAAGGATTTCAATTTTGAATCCTTTTTATTTGAACTTGAGCGGTAGTAACGAAAATTAGTAGTAATTTTTAGTTGTATGCGCTCTGTTCAGTTAATTAGTAGTATTCATTAACAAAAAGCGAGATGTATCTTATGGCAGAGCGCGAACAAGGAACCGTAAAATGGTTCAACAGCTCTAAAGGCTATGGTTTCATCCAGCGTGAAAGCGGTGATGATGTTTTCGTACATTATCAGTCGATCGTCGGCGACGGTTACCGTAAGTTGGAAGAAGGCCAGAAAGTTGAATTTACGGTAGCTCAAGGTCAAAAAGGATTACAGGCAACAGAAGTAAAAGCTGTCTAATTATCCGTAAAATTTTGACTGAAAGGGAAGCGGCACAAATTTTTGCGCCGCTTTTTTTATTTAGTAAGTTTTATTAATACTACTCCATGGGATGGAATCGCAGATTCAAAGAAAGAATCATATTCTCCCAGATTTTCCTGCCGCCACAAATCTCTAATCTTTATCTTTCCAGCTAAACCGATTTCATTAAGATTAAGAGTAAATTTCTCCGTGTTGTCTCCTAAATTAAAAATTCCAACGGCTTTATTTCCATCATCCAAGTCTTTTACCCAGACTTGGATATTTTCTTCTTTAATTACAGGAGTTGCTTGTTTACCTAATGGGTCTTGATTGATTGCAAGGACTTCATCGTTTGTTAGTAGATTTAAGGTAAACTCGTCGAGCTTTTCCAAATCGCAGCCGAGCAGTAATGCTGCTGAAAGCAGAGACCACAAACTAATGTGTGTGTATTGTTCATCAGGGGTGAGTTTTGTCGGGCGCAAGCTTGGTCCCCAGCCTACCCAGCCAACAACGAGCATGTCCGGATCATTCCAAAGTCCGGGTTGCGCGTATTTTGCATTTTCAATTTGATTGAATCCGATTTCACTCATGCTTTCCCAAGTATCGGTAATATCTCCTGTTGTTCGCCAAAGATTTCCCCCGACTTCGGCCCCCCATTCCCAAACGTTTCCCATTCCGTATTGACATAAACTGTAAACGATATCCCGATCGATTTTGTCGAGCGCATCTCTCATTGTGAAGTAGGGTTTCATCAGTTCTTCTCGCGATTTGTCTTTTGCGATGTTATCGTATGAACACCAATCATACTTCAAGTAGTCTATACCCCACGATGCGAATGACAGCGCATCTTGAAGTTCATGCTGATAACTGGCAGTGTAACCGCCGCACGTAAGAGGACCGGGCGAACTGTAAATTCCGAATTTCAATCCCATTGAATGAATTTCATCACCGAGTTTTTTCATATCGGGAAATTTTTCGTTGACAAAAATATTCCCATTCTCATCACGTTTCGGATCAGCCGAGTTACCTTCGATTTCCCAGCCGTCATCTATATTGATATAAGTCCATCCGTGATCGACCAACCCTTTTTGTACGAACATCTTTGCTGAAGAGATCACTTTCTCTTGATCCACACTCAAACCCCAGCAGTTCCAACTGTTCCAACCCATCGGAGGTGTGAGAGCAATTTGATCACCGATGACAATCCTCAAAAGACTCTTTGCTTCCCCCAAATTATTTCTTGCAGTTATTGTCACATTATAATTGCCCATCTGTTTAACACTTCCGGATATTATTCCATTGCTTTTATTGATTTCTAGTCCATTCGGAAGGTTTTCAGCGTCGAAAGTTAAAGGTTGTATCCCTGTTGCAGCAATTTTGAATAGGAAAGGTTTGCCTGGTCTTTGCCCGTAAATTTTTGCGCCGTTTATCTTAGGTATAGTTGAAGGTTCCGGAGTTAAAATATAAGGAGTCTCCTCTTTGTAAATTATTTCCTCTTTGTTGTATGATAATTCGAAAATGTAAGAGATGATGCTTGATTGATTTTGTCGTGGAAATTCAATATTAAAATCCTTTGACGCTTTCGGCTTTAGAAGCAGGTCGGTGGTTTGATCAAACAAAGTTTTATTGTCAATTTTATTTATAGCTAGAATTGTAAACTTCCCGTTGATATTATACGTTTTGGAGATATTGCTGAGGTGAATTGATTTTTCAATATTATTTTTCGTAAAGGAAAACGGTCGTTTACCGTAATCGATTGAAAGATAATCCTTGATATGAATCATGCTGATGAATGCGTTGCCGGTGTAGATTCCTCCTTGCCCTCCCTGATCATAAACTCGAACGGCGATTACATTTTCTTTATCCCATAAAATCCGCGGGTCATCTGCCGGTAAAGTGTAACGGCGGTTCAAGTCCCAATAAATTACAGGTGCATTAATAAATAAAGTGTCTTTTTCTGTATCCGGAGGAACATTAATGTTGTTTATGCCGAAGATTTTTCCGTTTAAAAAAGCCTGATCGTAATTATTGATCTTACCGAAGAAAATCTTTAGGCTGTCTTGCAGGTAGGCATTCTCCTTCAAGGAAGATGGAATAACTACCTTGATTCTGTACCAGCAATAACCGTCGAGTGGATCGTAACCCTGTTCTTCCCAAATCTTGTCGATCTTAATATCGGCCCATTCCGAATCATCAAAATCCGGTGCCGAGTAATTCAAATTGTCGCCGGGTTTGAATTTCCAACCATCATTAAGAAAAATCTGTTCTTCCTGTGCAAGTATCAGGGTGGAGAGAAAAAAAGTAATGTAAAATAGGGTGGGTAATGAATTGTAAAATTTCATTTTATCACCTGAATTGTTATAGATAATATTAAAAATATGAGCTTTTAATTCTTTCATCAACATTTTTCTTGTCATGGTTTGATGCGCTCTATATCAATGATTTTTCATACTTGATAATAATTCTGGACAACCTTTTAATTAATAAATAGGTCAAATAAATATTAAGTTTATATTGTTTTACAGGAGGTTTAATGCTTAGGAATTACATTAAGATTACTCTTCGAAATATCTTTAAGCACAAGGGATATTCATTCATTAATATTTTTGGGCTTGCTCTTGGAATGGCCTGCTGTATTTTCATTTTAATGTGGGTGCAGGATGAGTTAAACTTTGACCGTTACAATGAGAAAGTCCACAACATTTACCGTGTGGAGGAAGATCAGTATTACTCGGGTGAAATATATCATGTAACAGTAACTCCTTACCCGTGTGCACCGGTATTTAAAGAGCGTATTCCTGAGGTAGTCAATACTGCAAGAATTAATTGGATCGGTGTTTTGCTGAATTATGGTGACAAATCTTTCTATGAAACCGATGTTGTCGGTGTTGATTCGACTTACTTGGAAATGTTTACATTCGAATTTCTGAAAGGTGATAATGAAAAAGCATTGTCGCAGCCCTATAGTATTATTATAAATAATGAGATTGCTGAGAAATATTTTGGTGATGAAAATCCTATAGGAAAAACGGTAACGATTAATAATCAATATGATTTTACAGTAACCGGCGTTTTCAAAAAGCTGCCTCATAATGTTTCTTACACATTCGAAATCGGATTCCCGTTTGAGTTTTTAAAAGAAATCGGAAGCTGGAGCGAGAGCTGGGGTAATAATTCAATAACGACGTTTGTAGAGCTGGCTCCGAACAGTGATAGAAAAGCTGTTGATAATAAATTGACCGGATTATTAAGAGAATATCAACCGGATTCTGAAACAGACTATATGGTGGCTCCTTTAACTGAGATGCATCTTTACTCTTATTTCGGGTATGGTCATCCGGTCGGAGACATACAATATGTTTACATTTTTTCTGTGATAGCGGTTTTTATCCTGCTTATTGCGTGCATCAATTTTATGAATCTTGCAACAGCGCGCTCTTCTAAGCGAGCTAGAGAAATAGGCATGCGTAAAGTTGTCGGTGCAGTGAGAACAAACTTGATGAAACAGTTTTTCGGTGAATCTTTGTTACTTGCCTTTATCGGATTGGTTTTGGCTGTGTTAATTGTAATTCTTTTGCTGGATGATTTTAATGAGCTAACAAGGAAAGAGATAGGATTGGAAATTTTCAGCAACTGGATTTTTCTTACAGGTCTGATAGGTATTACCCTAATTACCGGGATAATATCCGGAACATATCCGGCACTCTTTCTTTCTTCTTTTCAGCCCGTAAAAGTATTGAAGGGAGCATTGACCTCGGGAGTAAAAAGCACTGCATTCAGGAGAGTCTTGGTTGTAATTCAATTCACTCTTTCTGTTTTTCTTATTATCGGTACTTTTGTGGTTTTCAAGCAATTGATGTTTATGAAGGAAAAGGACCTCGGATATAATAAAGAAAATCTTATGTATATAAGTTTGCGTGGTTCATTGAGAGATAATTATCAATCAATCAAAGCTTCGTTGCTGAGAACGCCGGGTGTACTAGGAGTATCAGCGTCAAATCATCAGCCTAGTTTGATTGGAAGTAATTCCGGTGGTGCTGACTGGGATGGAAAAGACCCCGACAAAACAGTTTTGATCGGTCAAAACATTGTTGATTATAATTTCTGCAAAACGATGGGGATAACTATTCTTGAAGGACGTGATTTTAGTGAAGAGTTTACGGCCGATATGGTTTCCAAAAATGATACCATCGGTGGTTTTTTGGTCAATGAAGAAGTTGTTAAAATAATGGGTCTCGATTATAAATCGGCAGTTGGCGCAAGATTCGATTTCTTCGGTTGTACAGGCAAAATTGTCGGTGTTATGAAAAATTTTCATTACAATACCGTCAAGCAAAAGATTGAGCCTCTGGCGATGGGATTAGCTCCCGAATTCATTCGCTTTGTCGAAGTGAGAATTGCCGCGGGTAATTTGATGGAGACTATTGGGAAGATAGAAAAAGCGTGGGGATCGGCAGTGGGGAATTATCCGTTCGAATATCATTTTCTTGATGAGGATTTCGAAAGAATGTACAGAAGAGAAACAAGGATGGTGGGATTATTAGAATATTTTTCAATAATGGCTGTTGTAATTGCTTGTCTCGGATTATTTGGGTTAGCATTGTTTTCTGCGGAGCAGAGAACAAAAGAGATTGGTATTAGAAAAGTATTAGGTGCATCCATCTCAAAAGTAATTTTTATCTTATGCAAGGAGTTTGTAATTCTTATAATGGTTGCTAATATAATTGCTTGGCCGATAGCGTATTTGGTTATGAAGGGATGGTTGGAAGAATTTGCTTACAGATTAGATTTGAGTTTCCTATTTTTTATTTTAGCAGGAATCTTATCGTTAGTAATTGCTCTTCTTACGGTGAGTTATCAAGCGATTAAAGTTGCTGTTGCAAATCCGGTAAATTCTTTACGTTATGAATAAAGTATTTTTACAAAAAATCCTCTCGGATTGAGAGGATTTTTTTAAAATTAATCTTCTTTTACTTCTTTCACTTCAATCGTATCAACGTTATCTTTCTTGACGATCTCTATTGAAAAATTTGAAATCAAACCTGCGATTGCTCCAATGGCTGCAACTATCGGTGCGGCAAGAACGCCGATCACACCTATCGCGAGAGGAACTTCCATATATACTTTCCCTTCGGAGTTTTTAATGATTATTTTACGAACGTTTCCTTCTTTTATAATTTCCTCGATTTTGTCTAATAGTTCTTTACCTTTTACTTTAAATTCCGTACTCATATTTCCTCCGTTTTTATCACTTTAGATGCAGAAAACAATATTTTGTTCCGTTTATCAAATTATGTTGCTAACTTTGTATGAATAATTATCCTACCAAATTAATTTAATAGAGGTTTATTATGAGACGCTTAATTGCTTTATTTTTCGTCAGCTCACTATTTGTGAGCTCCATATATGCGCAAATGGATCGCTTCAGCAGTAATCCTATTCCGAAGCTGAATGCATTTGCGATTGCTCTCTCGGAGGATCTCGATGCTGCAAAGTATGCAATTAATGATATTTATAAAGGAATGATGAAATTACAACTCGATTTTGATATATACGTTGATCCGACTTACGTAAAGAAAGGAGAACAAAAAGCTTTTGATATTTCTTTTTTTGGTGAGAGTGCAACAGGCAGAAAATTTGAATCCAAGGTCGACGACGAATTCGATTTGAAAGCGAATAATTTTACATTCCTTATAATTGACCGAAATAAAAAAGTACGAGCATTTGCACAGGTCAGTACAATCGAACTGGACAATTTTAGTAGAATTATCGAGGAACTGCTTCTTAATATTGAAGGAAAGGAGTTAATAACTGTTGACTCCGAAGAACCCGAAGAAGCAACGGGCTGGCAAACCGATTTGGGTAAACAAAACAAAGAGAAAGAAAACGAGGGGAAAATAATAATTGATTTTGGTGCAAGTAAAAAATATTGGTACAAATATCTAGGAGAAGAAATTCCCAATGCCGATATTAAAAAGATGGATGGAACAGATGTTAATTTTTATGATTTGATAAACAATAAGGTCTCATTGGTGTTTGTATTTATGGCGTCAAAAGCACCGGATGCTTTATATCAAAGTGCCGGTATTGCTTTGGAGATGAGCATCATGAACGGTTTCTATCGGTCGTTTACTCTTGAAGAATCCGAACCTGGTGATGAATGGGTTGAAAACGCTTACGGCGATGGTACCGAACCGATGAAGGAATCTGAGTAGAGGAGATAAAACGAATGTGAATAAAAAATTCCGAAGAGATTCGGAATTTTTTATTTTATATAAAAAGATATACTACTCTATAAGCATTTTCCGAATAATAGATTATTGTTGAAGTTAGAATTTAATTGAAACTTTTATTGAAGCTCGTTTGTTATAGGATATAGCATCTGTTATATTACAAACAGGTAAAATTTCTTCGGCAATTTGATTTTTTTTATTAAAATATTACGGTTATTATTAATCAAAAAAAGAGTGACTTTGTGTTAATTAAGTTAAAAAATAGTGTCGCTGCAAATATGAGATTATTACCACTCTTATTGTCTATTCAATTTTTTGTGGTCACTTCGTTTGTAGTGATATCTCATTCCGCTGAATGCTGTCATACAAAAGTGAAAAGTGATTATTGCTGTGCGCGTGCAGAAGAAATAGCCGAGACACACTGTCTTACCAATAATCCTATTGCAGAGACTATTACTCCCTACTGTGGTTGTTTTCATACTGCTGCAAAGAACCTAGATGCATTTACAACGCAGGAAAAAATAAGTCAGTCCAACATTACGTTTTCTACTTTAGTAGGATATGATGATTATTTAATCGAAAGTTATGTTAAGGATGTAGATTACCAATTAAAATTTCTATCCAACACTATTCCTAAATATCTTTTCAACTCTTTATTCCTTATTTGATCCGGTACCCTTCCGAAGTTCCTTTATGGTAATACGTTCGGCAACTTATTAATGTAACATTTTGTATTGATAACGAATAATTACTAGTAGTTAAAAAGTTGATAGAGGAGTTCATATGTCATTAGATAAAACCTTGTTGTTTTTGCTTTTAACTTTTCCGTTAGGAGGATTATACGCTCAAAGCACAGATTCTGATTTAAATGTTCTAATTGCAAAAGCAGTGGAGATCAGCCCAAAAATAAAAATGCTGGAGGCAAAGCAGAGAGCTGTTGAGAACAAAATTCCTCAGCAGACTAATCTACCTGACCCGATGTTAACATTGGGATTGATGAATCTTCCGACAACGTCATTCTCATTTTCGGAGGAGCCGATGACCGGCAAAACAATCGGTCTGAGTCAAGGTATTCCTTTCCCGGGAAAACTGGGTGCTGTTGAGAAAGTATTGTCTAAAGATGTGGAGATTGTTCAGAAAGAAATTGACGATGCGGAGAACGAAATTACTAGGGATGTAAAGCAAAGTTATTATGATGTTCTTTTCATTCGAAAAAAAATAAAGCTCGTTGAAGAAAGCAAAAAACTTCTTGAAAACATTTCGGAGGTTGTAAGAACAAAATATTCCGTTTCAAGTGCCAGTCAGCAGAACCTAATTAAGGTTGATCTGGAGATAACTAACGTAAATGATGTGTTGTTTGATCTAAAAAGAAAAGAAGCAGAGCAAATCGAAAAACTCAATTCGTTGATTCTTGATAATTCCGAAAAATATATTTTTACTGATGAACTGCCGGATTTGTTTTTTATTGATTTTACTTTGAGTCAGTTGGATTCAATTGCGGAAGCTAACAGACCGTACCTGCTCGGATTGGAATCAGCCGAGTCGAAAGCAGTGGAGCAGCAAAACCTTGCAGAATATGACTACTATCCTAATTTTAATTTGGCGGTTCAATATACACAGCGGGATAAAATTGCTCAGTCAAACACACCCTTAAATGATTTTTTCAGTTTGATGCTTGGTGTTTCTATTCCTCTTAATTACGGTGGAAAGGTATCTGCCAAAGTTGAAGAAGCCGCATCTATGAAAGAATTGTATGAAGCGCAATATTCGATGGCTATGCAAATGCTGCGATCTTCGTTTGGCGCTTCGATCGCTAAGCTGCGTTCAATTGAGCAAAGAATTCAATTAACCGAAGAAGGACTTATTCCTCAAGCAAGGCAGAATTTTACATCTGCATTATCGAGTTACCAGGTTGGCAAAATTGATTTTATAAATGTGATCGATGCACAAAAAAATCTGTTCGACGTTGAAATAAAATTGTACGACCTGAAAACGGAATATCTCAAAGAAGTAGCGGCATTGGAATTTCTTGTTGGGACTACTTTGATCGATAAAAGTAAGTTTAATAATTGATGTATAGGAGATAAAAGTGAAAAGGAAAATTTTAATAGCAAGCTTAATAGGAATCGTGATTCTAGCCGGAGTATTGTTCATACTTATGCCATCCGGGAGCGGAAGTGATGTGGGAGAGAAGCAGCTTTATACCTGTGGGATGCACCCCCAGATAATTTCCGATGAGCCGGGTAACTGTCCTATCTGCGAGATGAAGCTGGTACCTATAAAGAGCAATAACGTATCTGTTGGTGGAAGAAAAATTCTTTATTGGCGCGCACCGATGGATCCGAACGAAATCTACGAAAAACCGGGTAAATCGAAGATGGGAATGGATCTCGTACCTGTTTACGAAGATGAAGCTGGTGCGGAAGGAATAGTTCGAATTGATCCCGTTGTTGAGCAAAATATGAATTTGAAAACTGAAGCTGTGATGAAGAAAAATCTTTCACAGAATGTAATTACAAACGGTGTTCTTAAAACTGATGAAACGAGAGAATATATTGTTACCACACGTGTTGACGGCTGGGTGCAGAAGTTGTATGTAAATTATACGGGACAGAAGGTTCGAAACGGTGATAAACTTATGGATATTTATTCTCCCGAATTATTGTCAGCGGAACAGGAATATCTGACGGCACTTTCATATCGATCATCTATTAATAACAGCTCGCTTAAGGATATTCAAAAAAGCGGGAATGAACTCGTTGACAACGCTTATAAGAAACTGCAATTACTTGAAATGTCCGACTCTGAAATAGAAAAATTAAAGAACACGAAAGAGTTGAAAACGTACGTAACGTTGTATGCGCAGAAGTCGGGGACTGTTGTTGAAAAGAAAATTATAGAAGGAGAGAAAATAAAAGCGGGTGAACCCTTACTTCATATAACCGATTTATCCAATTTATGGCTAACCGCAGATATTTACGAGTATGAGTTATCAAAAATAAATTTAGGCGCTTCGGCAAAGATTAAATACAATTTTATGCAGGGCAAAACTTTTTCTGGAAAGGTCTCTTTCATTTATCCGACTATAGAAAGTAAGTCACGCACGGCCCGGATTCGAATAGACGTTGCCAACACAAACGGTGAGCTGAAACCCGAGATGTTCGCAAATGTTGAAATTCATGGAAGAGATTTAGGAGAAACGCTTGTTGTTCCGGAATCTTCCGTGCTGCGAAGCGGAACGAAGGATATGGTCATATTAAGCCTTGGCGGCGGTAAGTTCAAACCGCAGGGAATTCACCTCGGAGGTTATTCCGATGGATACTATCAAGTGCTGAAAGGTCTGAATGAAGGGGATAAGGTTGTTACGTCCGCTCAATTTCTGATCGATTCGGAAAGCAATTTGAAAGCGGCTGTCAGTCAATTTTCCGGTGCGCAAAATAATGTGGTGTCTTCTTCATCAAAGGAGGAAGAGACTCCGGCACAAACGGGGAAGATGAAAGATGAAAATATGGAACATGATCAATCTGCTCATTCCACGGAAGCGGATAAAATTCAAAACATGGATATGCAAGAGGAATCGATTGTTCGTCAAGGTGTGATTGATTTGAATATGGTTGATATGAATAAAGATGGAAAAGTATTCCAGGATTTAATGGATTGGAATGTATTATCCGATGCACCTGGTAGATGTCCGGTGTGCGGGATGAAATTGAAAGAGGTAACACTTGAAACGGCGAAGAACAATTTGATCGAACACGGTTTTCAAGTAAAGTAAATCGGGAGTTTTGAAATGGTAGAAAATGAAAAACAAAAAGACGGTTTAATTGCCAAACTCATTGAGTGGTCAATTAACAATAAATTTTTGGTGATTATCTTTACCACTGCTTTGATTATCGGTGGAATCTGGGCGGTACTGAACACAAAAGTTGATGCAATACCTGACTTGAGCGATGTGCAGGTGATAATATTAACCGAGTACCCCGGACAAGGACCACAGATCGTGGAAGACCAGGTAACCTATCCATTAACAACAAAAATGCTGTCGGTTCCATATGCTAAGGATGTGCGCGGTTATTCGATGTTCGGATATTCTATGGTGTATATAATTTTTGAAGATGGTACTGATATTTATTGGGCACGAAGCCGAGTGCTGGAATATTTGTCCGGACTGCGAAATGTTCTCCCCGAAGGGAGTAATCCTCAGTTGGGCCCCGATGCTACAGGTCTTGGCTGGGTCTATCAATATGTTTTGAAATCCGATACGAAAAATCTTCAAGAGCTTAGATCTTTACAGGATTTTTTCCTGAAATACGAACTCACCTCATTACCGGGAGTTGCCGAAGTTGCGAGCATCGGCGGATTTGTAAAACAATACCAGGTTAATGTCGATCCGAATAAATTAGCTGCTTATAACATTCCTCTTCAAAAAGTGAAGACGGCAATCCAAAGAAGCAACAATGATGTCGGCGGTCGCCTCCTTGAGATGGGGGAAATGGAATATATGGTTAGAGGATTGGGATATATTAAAAGTATTGACGATTTGAAAAAAGTAGCGATAGGAGTATCTCCGAATACCGGTACTCCGATTTTTCTGAGTGATGTCGCGGACGTTCAGTTAGGACCCGAACTGCGCAGAGGATTAGCCGATTGGAACGGCGAAGGAGAAACAGTCGGCGGAATTATTGTTATCCGTTACGGTGAAAATGCCCTGGCTGTAATAGATAAGGTTAAAGAGAGGCTGGCTGAGTTAAAGAAGTCTTTGCCGGATGATGTTCAAATCGTTCCTGCATACGACAGGTCGGGGCTTATCGTAAGAGCTATTGATAATTTAAAAGGAAAATTGCTGGAAGAAACATTGATAGTTGCCATCGTTATAATAGCCTTCCTTCTTCATTTGAGAAGCTCATTCGTAGCGATCTTCACATTACCTACTGCAGTGCTAATCTCGTTTTTAATCATGAAACTGCAGGGAATCAACGCAAACATAATGTCTCTGGGAGGAATTGCAATTGCCATAGGAGCGATGGTGGACGCCTCGATTGTCCTTGTGGAAAATGCTCACAAACATCTCTCCGAAGAAGGGGATAAACCTCCTAATAAGCAGAGGAAACACTGGCGCATAATTCTTGATTCGGCGAAAGAAGTCGGTCCGTCTATATTCTATTCGCTTTTGGTTATTACGATATCATTCATTCCCGTTTTTACTTTAGAGCAGCAGGAAGGAAGGTTATTTAAACCTCTTGCATTTACCAAAACATACGCGATGGCGGGTGCGGCGATTTTAGCTGTGACAATCGTTCCTGTTCTGCTTGGTTACTTTGTGCGAGGTAAAATGAAGAAAGAGGAGGAAAATCCTCTTACGAAATTACTGGTAAAGATATATCACCCCGTTGTAGATTTTGTTATGAAGCGCAGATGGTGGGTTATCGGAGCAGCTGTTGTAATAGTTTTAATTACGATAATTCCTTACTCAAAATTAGGATCTGAGTTTATGCCTCCGTTGTATGAAGGTGATCTACTTTACATGCCGACTACATTACCGGGAATTTCGATAACCAAAGCTCGTGAACTTCTTCAGCAAACCGATAAGATTATAAAGTCATTTCCAGAAGTTAAAAGCGTGATGGGAAAAATCGGACGTGCAGAAACAGCAACCGATCCGGCACCTTTAACGATGATCGAAACAACAATACAATTAAAACCTCAGGATGAATGGCGTGAAGGCATGAATCCCGATAAACTGGTTGAAGAGATGAATAATGCTATTCAAATACCTGGTTTAACAAATGCCTGGACGATGCCGATCAAAACCAGAATTGACATGTTATCAACCGGAATAAAAACTCCTGTTGGAATTAAAATTGCCGGACCCGATTTAAATGTTCTCCAGCAATTGGGAAAACAAATTGAAGAAGCTGCAAAGACAATTCCCGGTACACGATCGGCTTATGCCGAAAGATCGGTCGGGGGTAACTATGTTGATTTTAATATAGACAGGAATGCTATTGCCAGATACGGATTGAACGTAGCCGACGTTCAAGATGTGTTCATGTCGGCGGTTGGCGGAATGAACATAACAAAAACCGTTGAAGGTCTGGAGCGGTACCCGGTAAATCTTCGTTACATGAGAGATTACAGGGAAAATATCGAAGCATTGAAAAGAGTGCTGGTTCCGATTTCTTCCGGCGGGAATGTTCCGTTGGAACAGCTTGGCCGGATTGAAATCAAGAAAGGTCCTCCGATGATAAAATCTGAAAACGCCAGACCGAATACATGGGTGTACATAGATTTAACAGCCGATACCGATATCGGCTCATATATCAAGGAAGCAAAACAGGTAATCGATAAGAAAATTCAAATGCCCGCAGGGTATTCGCTGAAATGGAGCGGTCAATACGAATACATGGAGCGTGCTGCGGAACATTTATTACTTGTCGTTCCTCTTACATTGTTGATCGTTATTGTTTTACTTTATATGAACACAAAGTCTTTAGTTAAGACAGGAATCGTATTACTTGCTCTTCCATTTTCACTTGTCGGTGCAATTTGGTTTCTATATTTGGCCGGATACAATTTGAGCGTTGCGGTTTGGGTCGGTATAATCGCATTGCTTGGTGTTGATGCTGAGACGGGTGTAATTATGCTGCTTTATCTCGATATAGCTTATGAAAAATTTAAGAGAGAAGGGATGCTCAATTCATTACATAATTTGCGGGAATCGATTTTCGAAGGAGCAGTTAAAAGAATTCGCCCCAAGATGATGACCGTGATGACGACACTATTAGGTTTGTTACCGATTATCATCGGTCTGGGCGCAGGCTCCGATGTAATGAAAAGAATTGCTGCACCAATGGTTGGAGGAATCATCACAAGTATGATAATGGAATTAACCGTTTACCCGGCAATATTTTATACGATCAAAAAGAGGGAGGTACTTAAATCAATAAACTCATAAATCGTTGCCCGACTGGTATAAAATATCGGCATGGGTAGTTGTCTTTAACATAGTTCTTAAATAAAATTTATTTCATAAAAGAAAGGAAGTAAATCATGTTACGCAAAATTTTCTCAACAAGTTTGTTCTTTGCAATAATCGCAACATTAATGTCAGTTTCATCATCGAATGCTCAAGATATGGGCAAATCCCGAATGATGAAAGAACACAACAAAATGAAAAGCGAAATGGCTGATGTTGATATAATGAAAGTCGATGCAAACGGCGACGGTAAAATCTTTGCATGTCCAATGGGCTGCGAAGTTAAAGATGAAGCCGGCGAATGTAGCGTTTGTGGCATGGACCTTAAAGAAATGTCGGTTGAAGATGCAGAAAAAATCATGGAAGAAAATCATCACAAGATGATGAAAGATAAAGAACACATGGATGGAATGATGGGAGAGCAAATGGGCGAAAGGAAATCCCACTGTTCTAAAGCATCCGAAGAATGTTCAACTCCGTGTACAACTGATAATAAAGGTATGACTTCAAATATGGAAGTTAAGCCATTGAATACGGTTTGCCCTGTTATGGGAAATGAAGTTGATCCTGAAGGTCCAACAATTGAGTATAACGGAAAGGTCTATGGATTTTGCTGCCCTAAATGTGCTGGTAAATTCGAATCCGATCCCGAAAAATATTCTAAGAACCTCAGTGAAGACGGAACAAAATTTTTAACCGAAATAAAATAAATTCTAAAAGGGCTGTGAGAGCAGCCCTATCTTTTCTTTCAATATTATCTTAATCACATCTCTATTGACATTTCTGTGCCATTCCTTTAATTTCAAAAGCAGAACGACATAAATGATAATCATAACTTTTACAGAATTCATAATATCAATTGAAATGTATCCACTTATAAACAAATTATAAAGGAGGTAAAATGGGCAAGAAGAAAATGAACCATTTCCTACGGAATCTACTACTCGCCGTGATTTTTTTCACGGTAACTAATACATCCTATGCAACCGATATTAAGAATAATGGTATGATGCAATTATTAAAGTTTTTGGTTATTCAACAGCAAATTCAATTTACAATGTTGTTTTCAAATTCAGCATGGCTTGCTGCTCCTGTAAGAGGTACTGTAACTGTAAGAAACAGTAGTGGGACAACAGTTTTTGAAGAAACTGTTCAGACAAGCCAAGATGTTCAGCCATACACTGACGGTACATTGACTACCGAGTATGCTTTTAATCCGCAGGAGCCGGGTGATTATACCGTCCAATCTCATGTGGAACCTGTCGGGATGCCAGATATTGATCTATCCAATAATGATTGGGAGACAACAATAACAGTTTTTCAACCGCCGCCGGGTTATGTTTTCACCCAACCCGAAGGACTAACAATATCTCAAATTGATTTTACCTTCGACGGAGCTCAACAACAAAATTCTTCTTACGGTCTTCTCGCTCTCGATTGGACGATGGCACTTGAGTTAAGCGGTTTTATCTCCGGCTTTCTTAATGTTGCCACCGAGAATAATTGGATAGTTCAAAATATGCCGTTCGATTTTTCCACCGGGTATTCTGGAATGAGTACTATGTTTAATTTAGGTACAACAGATGACGTTACTTCAATTGACCTGTATGCTCACATTTCCGAGACTCCTCTTCTGACATTTGATTTAAGACCGGTATGTACCTGGGATGTAGGAGATAAACCTTACAATGCCCAGGGTGTAAACATGCCTCGAGGAAATATACCTGCTCCTTTACCTTTTGCGAGCATTCCTTTTGTAGATGGGGGAAAATCACAACTTGTTTGGCAGCACGGACATGTAAACATCGAAGCTGATAAGAATCAATGTGCACCGGCGTCGGTTGCTAACAGTTTACAATGGCTGGAAAATACTCAGAACATTAATGTCCCGGATGATCATAAACCGGGTATACGCGATAATTCACTTGTCGGTAAACTGGACACCGCAATGAATAGATCTGCTCATAGTACTATCGGTTATCATGACATGGTGAATGGGAAAGTGAAATATATTAATTCTGCCGGTTTAGGAAATAATCTGTCAATTAAACATAAGAATAGGAAGGGAACAAATTACTTTCAAAACAATGATGTTACTTTTGGGAATGCAACTTCGAAAGCAAATAACGACACAACCGTATCTTTGATAGATTGGATTTTGGCTGAACTTGACAGCAGCGAGGATGTTGAATTAGTGATAAAA
>Ga0154609_1108_pt19 | contig 19790 bp, 19 predicted proteins | sample Rifle2008BG13ft_FD_116038 | JGI IMG/M metagenome (GOLD analysis project Ga0154609, IMG submission 116038) | Ignavibacteria bacterium RBG_13_36_8 | reverse complement strand
CTCCACGTGGCTTTATAGAATTGCCACTAACGTGTGTATCACTTTCGAGAATAGGAAGAAACGCTTCTCCCATGATTCCATTAACAGAGAGATTGGTTCTGAAGATGAAGAGAGCAGTACTACATTAGCCGATTTTATCCCAGGTAGCAGCAGTACTGATTCTTTGGCCGTTGGCTCCGACTTATCGGGGCACATAAACCGAGCGCTGGAAACCTTACCTTCTCAACAGAAGATGGTATTTACATTAAAATATTTTCAGGATTATAAGATCAGGGAGATTGCAGATATTATGCAGTGTGCCGAAGGGACTGTAAAAAGATATTTGTTTACTGCAACAAACAAAATGCGCGAACAACTGAAAGACATTTTTGAGGTGTAACTATGAAAGAAAAGAATCTGAAAGAATTAATTCAACTTTATATAATTGGTGAATTATCAGGAGACGAGTTGGTACGTGTAGAAAACACAATTGCGGAGGATAATGAATACAGGGAAGAATATGAGAGAATGAAAAAGCTGTATGAGACTTTCGCTAAGAACAGACCCGAACCACCGGCAGACGAAATTCTCCATAACGCACGCACGGATTTAATGAGATCTATAAAAATCAATGCCGAGGAAGAAACTTTCGTAGTAAAAGTTTTGAATGTGCTAAAGGATATTTTATTTACAAATTATAAAGTTGTGTTCAGCAGTGCAGCAACATTGGTGGTGGGTATTTTCCTCGGGTATTTTTTATTTACGAGGGGACCTGTTGACAAGCAAATAGCGGAATCCGGGAGAATGGTAGACCTGGATAAATTAAACGAAAGCGATTTACAGATTTCGAATATCAGGTTGAAAAGTCCGTTTACCGAAGAAGGTCAGATCGAATTTAGTTTTGATGCAATAAAACCGATTAGTTATACGGGGAATGTTGATGATGAGTTCACACGGCGACTGCTTGCACAAGCTTTGTTAACCGCCGATAATCCCGGTGTTAGATTGAAAACGGTAAATACTATTGCCGTACAGTCTCAAAGAAATTTTGTGCCGGATGAAAAAGTAAAAAATGCATTGATAACAACATTGAAAGTTGATGAGAATCCCGGTGTAAGAAGAGAAGCATTGTTTGTTTTGATGAAATATTCGTTGGATAATGATATACGCGATGCATTTTTATTTGTTTTACAGAACGATAAAAACTCGGGTTTAAGAGTAGCGGCTATAAATGCGCTTGCAGATTGGAAATCCGAGGGCGGATTACTTGGTAATGAAATTAAAAACATATTAAACAATAAAGCAGAGACAGACGATAACGATTTTATACGAATTCGAGCGGCGTCTTTGCTCAAGGAGGTTAACTGATATGAAAACCATAAAAACAATGGTGTTGATATTACTGTTATTTGTTTCTGCCGATCTGCTTTTTGCAGGTAATGAAGTGCAGGAAAGAACACAATCGTTCAGCGTTAGTAAAGGAGGTGCGCTGATAGTAAACGTGAATCCCGGTGACATTATTATTAGCGTTTGGGAGAAGAACGAGGTCCAGATAAAGGTTAAAGGTTTGGATGAGGATGAACTGGATGACCTAGAAATGAAAATGAGAGATAATAAAGTATATATTGATTATGATTCCGACTGGGGGGGATCGCATAATGCAAAATTTTATGTCTTAATGCCTTCCCAATTTGACGTTGATATCAGAACGACAGGTGGCGATATCGACATTAAAGGGAATTTAAAAGGGAAATTGGAAATATCAACTTCCGGCGGTGATATAGATTTCAATGATGTTGTCGGAGAAGTGAATGTAAATACATCAGGTGGAGATATTAAATGCGGCGATGTTCAAGGCAGGGTTAGAATGAATACTATGGGGGGCGATATAAGAATAGGAAGGGTAAAGGCAGGTGATGCGAAAGTAACAACGATGGGAGGCGATATCAAGGTCGGCGATATTGATTCCGATTTAACGGTTAAGACTTACGGCGGTGATATTGAGGTTGGGAATGTCGGCGGCAGTGCTTCCGTGGAAACATACGGCGGTGACATTATTATTAAGAACGTATCAGGAAGCGTCGACATGAGCACTTACGGTGGTGATCTGAGCTTAAAAAGTGCCAGCGGGATTATTAAAGCGAACACGTATGGCGGCAACATCACCTTGGAAAACATCACCGGCAGTGTGGATGCTAAAACTGCTGCAGGCAGAATTTATGTTGAGTTGAATCCATCGGGTAAAGGGCGAAGCAGATTAAAAACTTCTGCCGGGGAAATTAAACTGGTGATTCCGGCTTCCGCAAAAGTAACTATTGAGGCCGAAATAGAAATCGACGGACGCTGGAAAAGTGGGAAAAGAGAATATAAAGTATATTCGGACTTTACGGCAAAGTCGTACGTAACCGATGATGATGAGAGAATTATTAAGGCTGTGTATGAATTAAACGGTGGTGGTGAATTAATCACTTTGGAAACGGTCAATTCGGATATCCGAATTGTGAAATCAAGATAACAACACGGGGGACAGATAAAATGAAAAAATTATTTCTTTCTTTAGTTATGATCGCTTTCGCAGTAGGATTATCGGGTTCTTATTCAACTCCGAAAGTAAAAATTGAAGATCTTAAATTAGCAAGCTTTATTGAAAAGACTATTTTCTCAAGTGAGAGAGTAGAAAAAGAATTTAAAGTAAAAAGTGGTCAGAAATTAACAATTGATCTCCAAACCGGCGGTGAGATAAGAATCGAGAGTTGGGAAAAAGAAATGGTTAAGGTAACAGCTATATTCGGTGGAAGAGATGCCGAAGATATTGATTTGGAATTTGATGAATCACCCCTCGGTATTTTAATCACCACTGATTATTACGGTCGTAATAATAATCGTTCAAGCAATATAAGATTTGAAATAATGGTTCCGAAGAAATTCGATGTTGATTTCGAAACGATGGGCGGAGACATCAGAATCAATGGTGTTGAAGGTGAACTTGAAGGAACAACCATGGGAGGAGAACTGGAGCTAAATAATTTGAAAGGTTACGTCTCCATGACGACAATGGGAGGAGCAATCACTCTTAGCGATTCTGAGGTTGAAGGTAAAGTAAAGACAATGGGTGGATCTGTTACTTTAGAAAATATCGTTGGTGATGTGGACGCTTCCTCAATGGGAGGTAAAGTAACACAGAAGAACGTCAAAGGGAAGAAAGGAACAATAGGTAAAGAGCTTCATATGTCAACTATGGGAGGAGCGATTACCGTGGATGATGCACCGAACGGAGCCTATCTTAAAACGATGGGGGGGAGTATTGAGGTTAAATCTGCAGGGATCTTTGTAGAAGCCGAGACGATGGGAGGCGGCATTGATATAGATGCAATAGATGGATGGATTAAAGCTAAAACCATGGGGGGCGATGTACGCGTTACAATGGTAGGTGATCCTAAAAAAGGGGAAAGAGATGTAACTCTGACTTCTATGGGCGGAGATATAGAGCTGGCAGTGCCCGATGGTCTTGATATGGAAATAGATATTGAAATAGCTTTCACGAAAAAATATGAAGGAGATGTTGAGATTTACAGCGATTATAAAATTGAAAAAGAAATCTCAAAAGAATGGGAATATGACCATGGCAGTAAGAGAAAATATTTAACCGGTACGGGGAAGGTTGGAAGCGGTAAGAACAAAATTAAGATTAGAACAATTAATGGGAATGTGTATATCAACAAATCAAAGTGATGTCGATTGTTGCAATTTAGATTAAACCCGGTCTATTAAGTTTGAGAGATCGGGTTTTCTATTTTAAACCGAGTATCTCCATTAATCTGTTATGCGCATCATCAGGAATAGACATGTTGTATTTTTTGTAGAGCTCGATTGTGGTTTCGATAGAGTCATAATATTTCCGACAGTTATCGCAACTTTCCAGATGCTGTTTAATCACCTTACATTTGGGTGAATTTAAATTCTCACCGAGGTTATCGCAAATGTGATGCATTACTTCTTTACATGTAACTTTATTTTTCATAACCGAAAGTTCGATTTAATTCATTTCTTAAAAATGCCCGGGCTCTATGCAATCTTGATTTGACTGCCGGCACGGATAAGTTTGTTATTTTTCCGGTCTCTTCCGTGGAAAGTCCTTCAACATCACGCAGCAGAAAAACAATTTTATAATCTTGTGGTAATTTTTTTATTGATTTGTCTAATATTTTTTTTAATTCGTTGTTTTCCGTAACCTTGTCGGGGGTTATTTTCCAATCGGTAAATTCACTTTCATCAATAAATGCTTCATCATCTAAGGAGGTGAATCCGTAATTTTTTTTGCTTCTTGCCAGCATTAAACAGTGATTCGATACAACTGTATAAAGCCAAGTCGATAATTTTGATTTCCCGCTGAATTGATGCAGCGATTTAACCATACTCATAAAAGTTTCCTGCATAGTATGCTCTGCACGATCTTTATCACGACAAATCTTGAAAGAAAAATTATAAACTGTCTGTTCGTATTGTTTTACTAACTCGGATAAAGCTTTTTTATTTCCTTTCTGAGCCTGTTTAATAAGTTCTTTTTCTTCCGTCATGTGTGATGCTTTCCATGAATAAAAGATTCAATTGTTCTCTAAAGTTTTCCAAAGATAAAGAGCGGCAACACTATTATATGGGTGCCAATTTTTCTTTTCTGCCAACCTAATTACATCTTGCGAATTCGGTAATTTTTTCAATTTGTAATTTAGCATTATTGCTTTTTTTATGCCAAGGTCACTGTATGGTAAAACGTTTAAACGTCCTAAGGTGAATATCAGAAACATATGTGCAGTCCAAATCCCGATTCCATTCACTTTGGTTAATTCGTTGATTATCTCATTATCATCTTTAAGGCTCAATCTTTTTAAATTTATTTCGCCATCAAGTATTTTTTGTGACAGATCCTTAATATACCTGATCTTGGCTTTCGACAATCCTAAGGCTTTTAGTTCATCTTCTTGAGTAAAAAGAATATCTTTCGGTTCGGGTTTGTTGTTAAATTTATTCATTAGTCTGCAATTAATTGCATTTGCAGCGGCTGTTGATATTTGATGACCGACAATTGCTTTTAATAGAGCATTGAAGTATTGTCTCCTGGGTCGTAAATTGCATTTACCGAACTTTTTTATTATTCTTGACATCACATTATCATTGGTGAAAAGGTAGTTTGTTGCTATTTCAAGGATGGCTTTATTCATCTTTGATAATTAAATATTTGGTTGTGTCATGGAAAATCAACTTCTTAAGACTCTTACGAATAATAAGTTACTTAAAAATGTAGATATTTCGAAAATTAATCTCCGGAATATTAAAGGAAAACTTATTACTATAAGTGAAGGAGCAATACTTTATCGTGATGGTGACCCTGTTAATTCGATCTACCTTATTGTAAGCGGTGAAATAAATTTAGTACGAAAGAAATTATTAGGTAAGACTAGATCTTTAATACTCTCGGAAGACGAGTTTCTCGGTAACGACGAGTTTTTTGATGAAACTACTAGAACATCCACAGCCGTAGCGTTAAAAGATTCCTACTTGATCGAACTTGTGGAAAACGAAGTTCATGAATTGATTAAACAGGACTCGGGGATATTTGAAAATCTTAGAGAGTCTCAGTATGGAGATATGGAGGGTTATTTACAGAAAGCCGATGTATCCGACGAATTGTTTACAACTTTAGCCGGAGATAAAGCTGAGCCTAAACCTGTAACCGAAGATCAAGAAGGTGAGTTTAAAGAATCCGGAGTGGATGAATTCGGCGGTTCGGAAGGTGAACCCAAAGTTCCGGATTTCCAGGAAGTAATAAAAGAAGAATTTGACGAAGAAACTCTGAAGGCACTTGAAGGTTTGGATGAAGACATTCAGAAAATATCTAGAGATGTTGAGAGTAAAGTTTCACTGAATGAAGATGACGCGGCGTTTTTTGCCGGGTTATCCTCTATGGAAGATACGCAACACGTTTCAGAGACTCCACAAATACCGCCCGAACCTCCGAAGATTCCGGAAGAGAAAAAACCGGAAAAAGAAATTAAGAAAGCTGCCGTATCTGAACCATCTCAACCGCGAAAACCGAGTGAGAAAAAACGTGAAGAAACTGTAGAGAAATCCAAACTGGCTAAAGAAAAAAAAGCTCATGAAAAACAATTAGAAGGTGAATTTATGACCACCGATCAGCTCGAAATGATAATCAAAGCCGCTCAGTTGGTTAACTCCAACATACAATTAGATGACGTATTAAAAAATATAGTTGACGTAGCAACCAACTTGACAAATGCCGACCGGGGAACTTTATACCTCGTAGATAAAGAGAATAATATATTGTGGTCAAAGATTGCTATGGGTAATGAAATGAGAGAGATAAGGCTAAATATGGGGGAAGGTGTAGCAGGTTGGGTCGCTCAAAGCGGGGAAATAGTGAACATTGAAGATGTTAAAACCGATAAGCGATTTAAATCCGATGTTGACAAGTCAAGCGGATATGTTACTAAAAACATGCTCTGTTTCCCGATCAAGAACAAAAAAGAGGAAGTTGTTGGAGTTTTACAATTGTTGAATAACGCCAATGGAAAATTTTCTGGTTTGGAACAGGAATTTCTAAGTGCCATTTCTATTCACGCGGCATTAGCCCTTGAGAATGCAGAGTTGGTTGAGAAACTGTTGCATGGAGAAAGAGTTTCTTCGTTGGGAAAAATGGCTAACTTTTTGATCCAAGATATTAAGAAACCCGTGTTAGTAAGCAAACGGTATGCAGAACATTTGAAAACGAAGGAATTGCCCCCTGAAGCCGTCCAAGTTCTTGATATGATGCTTGAACAGCTTAATCAAGTTGCAGATTTAGTACAGACCACCTCAAGTTACTCTGAAGGGAAAAGAATTCTTCATACATTGAACGCAAACATTTCACAGACAATGGAAGATTATGCGCAAAGGATGGCATCGTACGTCCAGACACATAATTGTGAGATTGTAAACAACGTGGATGCTCAGGCGAATATAAAACTTGACGTGAAAGAATTTTATCAATGTTATATGCACATTGTGCGTAATGCCTGTGATGCAATGCCCGATGGAGGTAAAATCGTAATTTATTCAACGATGGAAGAAAAATTTATTGCTCTGGCATTTAAGGATACCGGATTAGGGATACCGGATAGTATAAAAGATAAAATTTTTGAACCGTTCACCTCTCACGGAAAGAAAGAAGGTACCGGTTTGGGATTATCGATAACGAAACAGATTGTTGAAGCTCATGGAGGAACGATTTCGGTTGAGAGCAATCTTGGTGAAGGAGCGACAATCTTAATAAAATTACCGGTCACTTCGAAATTTTAATTGCTTCGATGCAATATAATCTTATAACCATTCTTGGACCAACTGCAGTTGGTAAAACCAGCCTTGCTGCAAAGCTCGCTAATCATTTTAACGGGGAGATTATTTCTGCCGATTCGCGTCAGGTTTATAAAGGATTGGATATAGGAACCGGTAAGGATTTGGAAGCTTACACGGTCGATGGGAAGATAATTCCATATCATTTAATCGATGTTGCGCAACTGCATGAGGAGTTTAATCTTTTTCTTTTTAACAGATATTTTTATAATACGTTTGATATAATCAAGGGGAAAAAAAAGATTCCTTTTCTTGTGGGCGGAACCGGTTTATACCTTCATTCAATTCTGAAAGGATATGAATTTGCCGAAGTTGACTTCACACACGAAAGATATGTCGAACTCGATAAACTTAGTGAAGAAAATCTGCGACGGATGCTAAGAAAAATAAATCCAAATCTGCACAACTCTACCGATCTGTTTATCAAAGACAGGATAATTAAAGCAGTAATGATTGCGGAAAGGCAGGATAAAGTCGAAACTTTACCTAAAAGATATATCCGTGCATTTGTTATTGGTGTGGCTATGAGCCGTGATGAAATTAAGAAATCCATTACGAAGAGGTTGAAATTCAGACTTCAGAACGGTATGATCGAAGAAATTAAAAAATTGGTTGAAGAAGGAATAACTTTTGAAAAATTGGAATTTTGGGGACTCGAATATAAATATGTAGGGAAATACTTGAAGGGGGAATTGAATTATAACGACATGTATCAGAAACTTAACAGCGAAATACATGGTTTTGCAAAGCGGCAGATGACCTGGTTTAGAAAAATGGAGAGAGAAGGAATCGAAATAAACTGGCTGGACGGACCGGATTTTGAAACCGCAAAAAAGTTAATCGAAATTAATTTTTCTGTTTTTAAATAAACATTACAAAATTATATCGATGAAAATAACTCGATCATACGGTAACTTGCCGGATTATGTATTAAAGTATCTGAAAAAGTTCGGTCAGGATAAATGGACGTTGGAATTAAACGAAGAAAAGAAATTTGATATTGCAATAGTGATTCCTGCTGTTATGGAATATGATAATATAAGAAAACTCTTGGTATCTCTTGTTGAGAATGATAAAACTTATTTTCATAAATGCGTTATTATCTTTGTGATTAATCAAATACGTAACTCAATTGCTGAGATAAAAGAGGATAACGACAGGTCATTGAAATTATTGCGCAGTATTGTCGGTAGAGAAAAAGGAAATAAAGATGCTCTAGTAAAGAAAGTTGTTGAATCAGGTTTGAATATCGGTTTGGTGGACGCAGCTTCAGAAGGCTTGCAATTTAATCACAAGGATGGGGGAGTCGGATTAGCCCGCAAAATCGGGATGGATTTGGCTTTAACAGTACAGGACTATAACCATCTTTCAACAAAAAGAATATTGGTATGTCTCGATGCTGATTGCCGTGTAGATCGAAATTATATCATAGAAGTTTATAATTCGTTTCAAAGAAGTAACATTTCTGGTGCGTACATAAAGTTCAGGCACGAGATTGAGGGAGATGAGACAGTCCATCGTGCGATGATTTGTTACGAAATATTTTTGAGGTATTATGTTCTGGGATTAAAAATTGCTGGTTCGCCTTTTGCTTTTCATACCGTCGGATCCACATTGGCATGCGATGCGGACAGTTATGTAAAAATAGGTGGTATGAACAGGAAGAAAGCTGGAGAGGATTTCTATTTTATGGAGAAACTTGCAAAGATAGGAGAGATTTATCACATTGATAAAACAACTGTCTATCCGGCGGGAAGAGATTCATGGAGGGTTCCGTTCGGCACAGGTCCGCGTGTAAAAAGATTTAAACAGAAAACGCACGATGAATATCAGCTCTATTCATTTAAATCATTTCTTTTATTAAAAGCCTGGCTGAATATATTTTATGAAGTAGAGGTATTCTCATCAGATCAATACCTGAAAGCGGTGAAGGACTTAAATGAGGTATTGTATAATTTCTTATTTATAAATTCGTTCAAGGATGAGTGGAATAAAATATTAGAGAATTCCAAAACAACAGCACAAATACACAAACAAAAATTATTATGGTTCGATGGATTCAGAACACTTAAATTCATCCATTATTTAAGAGACAACGCTTTTCCGGATGAAAATATGTTTGATGTGCTTGAAGAGGTGTTTGCATATTTATCGATGGATATTGATTTTGGCAGAGAGAAAGGAGCTGTTCCCGATGTACAATTACAAGTGAAGTATCTTGATAAATTAAGAGAACTAACTTGATGTAATTGCTCCGCTAGCAGTCTTTAGTTTTTCAATTTCGACTTCGCTATATTTGAATTCCGAATTTTGGAAAAACCATGGATTTTTTAGAAAAATTAAAAAGTATTAAAGAAAAGTTCGATAAGATTAACGAACAACTCTCCGATCCCAAGATTATATCGGATCAGGAGAAGTATGTTCAATTAAGAAGAGAGAGAAGCAATCTCATGGAAATCGTCGAAACGTATGAAGCTTATGACGGAGTAATTAAAAACATTAGAGGCAATAAGGAAATTGTTGATACTTCGGATGATAATGAATTAGTCCTTATGGCAGAATCCGAATTAAACGATCTTAAAGAAAAGAAAGAAGAGCTGGAAGAAAAAATAAAGGAATTATTAATTCCAAAAGACTCCGATGATGACAAAAGTGTTATCATGGAAATAAGAGCTGGAACCGGTGGTGAAGAAGCAGGGCTCTTTGCAGGGGATCTGTTTAGAATGTATTCACGGTTCGCCGAAGTGAAAGGATGGAAACAGGAATTAATAGATATAAACGAAACCGGTAAAGGCGGAGTTAAGGAAGTAATATTTGGTTTAAGCGGAAACGGTGTTTATGGTGATTTGAAATTTGAAAGCGGTGTTCACCGTGTTCAGCGGGTGCCTTTAACCGAAGCTAGCGGGCGAGTTCATACGTCTGCTGCTTCTGTTGTTGTATTGCCCGAAGTTGAAGATGTAGAAGTGGAGATCGATATTAATGAAATAAGGGTTGATGTTTACCGTAGCGGAGGTGCCGGAGGACAAAACGTGAACAAGGTTGAAACTGCAATCCGATTAACGCACTTACCCACAGGTATTGTCGTTCAATGCCAGGATGAACGCTCCCAGTTGAAAAACCGTCAGAAGGCAATGAAGGTATTAAAAGCGAGATTGTACGATTTGAAAGTTCGTGAACAGAACAGTGAGATTGCAGCTCAGCGGAAGTCGATGGTGAAAAGCGGCGATAGAAGCGATAAAATCCGGACTTACAACTTCCCGCAGAATAGAGTTACAGATCACCGGATCGGTTTGACACTTTACAACCTATCGGAGATTATTGAAGGTGACCTCAACGGACTAATCGAAAAATTGAAGCTTGCCGACCGTACAGAGAAATTGAAAGCGGAATGATTATTTCATGCAGTTAAAAAAACCGCCTTGCGGCGGTTTTCTTTAACCCAACGAGGAGTACAGTATTTGATCTATTTCTTTTTCACTTCCCACAAAACGTTTACGATTTTCCATTGACCATTGTATAGAGCAACTTGAAGATAGTCAATCCAATCAGTAGCAACTATTTTAACACATGCAATGTTTTGAAAGATATCTAAAATTGTTACATCATTTTGTTGATTTTCTTTTGGCGTGCGAGTTCCGTAACCGGCACGTGTATATTGTACGAGCGTCATGGCACTCATCTGTTGGAGATTACTTCTGCCGGAGTTTTGATCTGTAAATACGGCCCTTTTCGCAAGTTCGGAATGCAGTGCTTTTTCCATTCGTTCGGCGTTTCCTTCATACCATCCTTCAATGTAATCTAGAGCGGCTTGTTTAATTGCTAAAGAATCCTGGCCAGATTGTGCATGTGAATAGATTGAGGTGAATAATGCGGCAACAAAAACGAAGACTAACAATTTTTTCATTTGTCCCCCAATGATAAAGTTGTTTACACTTTTTAGACGATCTATTGAGGGACTAAGTTCTTAATTTATTTATCAAGAAAATTACTTTTAATTTCTTTATTCAAAAGCTTATCTGCTATGCAGAAAGAGAAACCCTCTTTTAACGAATAAGCCCCGATTTCTCCCAGCTTGTTTAATGCAAGATATCCAACCTGGATATTCTCATTTTTCTTGTTAATCTTTTTAACTCTTTTTACTGCTATTTCACAAGATTCCTGAGGAGAAAATCCCTCTCTCATTTTTTCAACGATTAGGAAACTACCGACGGTTTTGATGACCCATTCGCCGTTTCCGGTTGCGCATGCGCCGCCAACCTCATTATCAATATACAAAGCAGCTCTAATTATGGGTGAATCACCGACCCTGCCGTGAATTTTTCCACCTAAGCCGCTGGTAGACACGCCACCGCTCATGTTGCCGTACCGATCGATCGCAAGCATTCCGATTGTGTCGTGATGTTTATTTATGTCATGCCAATTGTCGTTGGGATCGTGATTCCTTTTCCATTCTAGCCATTGCTTGCGGGCTTCTTCAGTAAGTAAATTTTTTTCTTTGAACCCATTTGCTAAGAAAAATTTTTTAGCTCCCTCACCCACAATCATCACGTGATTAGTTGTTTGCATTACCAACTTTGCAACTGAGATAGGATTTTTTATGTTTTGTAAAAAAGCTACCGCTCCCGCATTTCCTTCCCAATCCATAATTAATGCATCTAGAGTAACAATTCCATCTTCATCGGGTAATCCGCCGTATCCGACGGAATTTATCGTTGGATCATCTTCGATTATGCGGATGCCCTGTTCGATAGAATCAAGCGAAGAAGAACCATTTAACAACATGTCCAAAGCTTTTTGATTTGTCTTAATTCCGAAATCCCACGTAGAAACTACAAGTGGAAATTCTTTCGGTGGTTCGGTTTGTGCTAATATTTTGCTTGTTATTAGTTTATTTGCAATTAAACCTGCACCGGCAACAGCACTGGTCCTCAGAAAAATTCGTCTAGAGTATCTCATAATTTCCCCTTTCAGTGCTATGTTAAGATTTATTTAATAGATTTTTTTGAGGATTTTTGTGAAAAAATCGCAGTAGTTTTTACCGAAGGCCGAGTGAGAAAATATTTCTTCGGCATACTTTCTCGCATTTCGGGATAATTCTCTCAATCCCGGTTTATCATTCAGTGTTTGTAAGACCTTTCGTGCAAAAATTTCACAGTTAAAGGGGGGAATAATAAAACCGTTCTTATTGTTTTTAATGATCTCAGGGCATCCTCCTATTTTAAATGTTATACATGGAAGTCCACACGCTATGGGTTCTATCAATCCGAACGGCAAGTTATCTGCTCTAGTCGGATACAAGAACAAGTCTGCCGCAGAGTAATATTTAATTAATAACTCTTCGCTTTCGATAAAACCCGGAAAGATCGTGGTGAAATTGTTAAATTGTTCCAATTCTTTAGGATGACCTCTTCCCAATGCTAAAAGGAAAAGTTTCTCATTCGCTCTAGAGTTTATAAATCCTAAGATATCAAACAGTTCTTTTCCCCCTTTCCAGTAATTCTTCTCGAGTTTATCCGCACCGAACATCAAGACTTTGGCCTTCAGCGGTATTCCCAACTCGTTTCTAACTTTATCCTTCGGTAGTCTTTTGAATTTTCTTAAATCAATGCCGTGATATATTTGATGAATCTTCTTACCTTCGAACACGGGACTTTGTGCGGCTAATTTATATAACCATTTTGATGGAGTAACAATTGTAATGTCGGAGTGATTATAAATATCTTTTTTTTGTTTCAACAGCCAACGACCTGTATTTATTCCAATCCAAGGGAAAATTTTATTTTCGCCATGACCTGTTTTCATTTCTTTCCATGATTCGTCACCGAATGTGTGTGCAGCATTGCCTGTGAACGCCCACATGTCATGAAGCGTCCAAACGATGGGTGCAATTTGTGATAGTTTAATAAGGTCTTTTGTAACGAAGTAACCGCCTATGGTGTTGTGTAAACTAATGATGTCGGGTTTGAATTCCGAAGCTTTTCGTAAAATTGTTTTAGGTGAAAATGGAAGCCACTGGTATTGCATTCCTGCAAAGTTTAAGAGAATATTGGTTCCGCGTTCGATGGTACCTGTGATTTTGTTGGATCGGGTTTGAATTACATTTTTATCGGTTGAAATCTTTGTTCTTACAAGAAACAAATTTTTTGCGTGGTGATATTTTTCAAGAGCTTGCCCCAAACGGTAAGCGGCTTTTGCCGAACCCCCCGCTTTATCTGAGATATTTATGAATAAAATTTTCATCAGATTTTATAAGCAAAAATATGTAATTGTAAGTCGAATTCACTAGCGCGCAGTTCGGATTTCGGCGGCGTCATTCTTGACGTATTTACATTCTGTATGTAATATTTGAAACCGTTCTTGGTGAGTATCGATAAAATTTTATCCAGCTCTTGTCTCTTATCGGGATATGAATGATATTCTATAATCATATTCTTTGTTTTGTGAAGGATGTCGTGACAATCTTTTATCAACTCAACTTCTGCTCCTTCAACATTCAGTTTAATCAAGTCGATCTTTTTTTCTTTTTTAATTAAGTCTCTCAACCTCGTCGAATCGACTTTTATTTTTTTACTCTCACCGAATATTGAACCGCCGTCGGCATTATCGGGAATGAAAGTAATTCCTTTTTTGTTAATCCATAAAGCAGTGTTGAAGATATCAACGTTTGCAAGTTTATTTCGCGCAATGTTTTTCCGTAATACTTTGGTAATATTAGGATCGGCTTCGAATGCCTTGATTTTGCATTTCGGGAATGCCTTTTTGAAATATAAACAACTCAATCCTACATTGGCACCGCAGTCGTAAATCAACGGACGTTTTGCTTTTGTTTCAAATCTATACAGCGAGTTGACAAAAATGTGTTTGATCTGAAAGATAAACGAAAGAGCATCTACCGTTTCGAATTCGTAGTTCATGAATCTTAGGCTGGTATTTTTTGAGCGGGGAAAATCTTTGTATTTCAACAGCAGTCTTGCGAACTCGCGGTATTCTCTGGATTTTATTAATGTTTTAATTGGTGATAAGTATTGTTCGGCTATTGATGCCATCATGCGCTCTTTTATTTTTTATTAAAGCGATTTATTATCTTCCGAAAGAGACTTTGTTTGAAAGCATTTTTAAACTTCTGCAAAAGCTCTTCGTCAGTGTGTAAGATACGCGGCAATTCTTCAACTTTGGTTGAGTCATCTAGATCGATATGAAATTTATCACTTTTTTTCATGTGTGTGCCGGAACCGTCAACGCCAAGATTTAGAACTTTTGATTTCACCGGGCACAAACAATATGCGTTGTTTTTGAAGTGTGCATAGCTCCATCTTACGGCCCACGAATCGATTTTTCCGTTCTGTTGTTGAATCAACATACTGCTTAAGTCTTCACCGCCCAAATTAAACTTGTTTTGAAGTCCTTTGTTGTGTTTAAATTGTTCGAAATCAGAAACCGTCCAATCAACCTTTTCCCATCTGTCTTTCCACGTTCCCCAGCCCCAAGAAGAGGCACGGGGAGTTAAGAAAATATCGAGTTTGTAATTTTTTGGAAAATTGAAAATGTAACTATAACCTGAAACGGAGAATATCTTTCCGTTTTGTTCATAGGTGTTGAGTGCACTGTTCATAAATGTCAAAAAGTTGGGGGATGTAAGTACATCATCTTCTACGACAATCACTTTGTCGTACAACTCCAGCATAGTTGTTACGCCGGAAATTATGGAAGCAGCAAGCCCCATATTTTTTTCTCGCTCAAATACTTTTGTGTTTTTAAATTCGGATATGCTTCTAATATAACTCCTGACTTGCTGAACTATCTTTGTCTCGCTTTCATTTTTGGGCCCGTCTGAAAAAACGAACAAATCGGATTTATCCGCGTATTGATTTCGCTGTAGTGCTTCGACCGTTTGAGTCGTGTGGAGAAGTCTTTTGTAAACGAATAATATTATCGGCGAAAAAGTTTCCATAGATTTTCATTTATGATAATCAACAATTAACGAAGTATAGAAGAGCTTATCTTCTTTATTGCGCGGATCATTAACGGAAGAGCGCAATATATTTCCTTTTTCGTCGTCATTGTAAGAAGAATGAAATATTCCGGTCTCATCCCAATACTCAACAAGAGTTGGTCTAAATCTATGCTTTAAAAATATTTTATTCAGAGATTTATATGTAAAAAGATTTTTATGATCACTCGACCCGTCGCCGGTTCCGCCAGGCTTGACCATGTTGATGTAGTTATTATCGCTATTATTTCCGTCCGGAACGGCAATGCGGATATTTAAGTTTTCGTTTGAATACTTTTCTAAGTTTTTAATCATCATGTTTATCTGATCAATGGTTAGATGTTCCAATACATGTTCAGCTAAGATGAAATCAATTTTTCTTTTCCCGAATAAACGCTGAAAATGTTTTTCGTCGGTGACATTCAATATTCTTTTATCTGTGTTAAACCAGCCCTTGTACTTTGTTCTTCCAGCACCAATGATAATTTTAATTTTCGAATTTGTCGCTTTATACCATAACCAATGTAAGTACTTGGTTAAAAAGAAAAAAGGGAACAGAACCTTCTGCAAATATATTTTTATATCCCAATACAATTTTTATCTTTATAAAAAATTGAAGTACATGTTTTAATAGGGGTAACTGGTCCGATCCCCCAAAAGTCGATTCTTTTGAAACGGTTTTTATATAGAAATTGAATGCCTTCTTCATAATCTTTAACATTCGTGTTATCAAAAATAATCACACCATTATTTTTTAAATTGCGCACACTGTTTTTGATACACTTGACACGGTTATCACCGTCGATTATGATGATATGATATTTTTTCTTCGACCCGTTAATTTCTTTGGCATAATTTTCGGATTCCGGTGGGATGTAAATGACTTTTGCATTTCGGGGCAGCAGAGTTGAGATTTTTTCAAACCAAGTCATATTTCCTTCAACCGATTTAATTGATTTTACTTTTCTTGCAAGCCAAATTGTCGAATTGCCGCAGCCGTATTCAAAAACGTCGAATGATTTTTTTAATCGTCGTTCGATAAAGTTGTTAAATGAGTAAGCCCACCAGGGGATCGGGTTATCGTCTTTATCAACAGCTCTTTTAGTTTCGAAGCTTTTAAACCAACCATCGTGAAGTAACGCACTATTGAAGCGCAGTTGAATAAGTCCGCCGATTTTAAGTCTATTTAAAACTGACCACACAATATATTTTACTTTATTCATAATTCTATTTCATACTTATTTCATGAAGTTTATAATATCATTCTTAATATTTTTAAGTCCCGATGGAGAAGTCCATTTGTGAAAATATTCTTTCAACCTGCTCAATTCAATCGGTTCATAAAATTTTAGGATATATAAAGCGAATGGAAAGATAATGAGAATCAATCCTTTAATGAGCAATCGAATTACAAACGCGGATTCATTTATTAAAAGTATTACGGAATATAATAAAGCACCAAGAATTACTATTGTTAATACTTTTCTTATTTCGTAGGGTATAGGGTAATATCTCCCAGAGAAATAATATGATATCACGTAAAGCAAACCAAAAGTGAAAAGAGTTGTGTATGCGGCAATGATCATTCCGAAAAGAGGTATTAGAATAATATTCAAGATTATATTTAGAGCTGCGGTTCCTACTGTCATAATCGCTACGGGCTTGGTGTTTTTTGTCAGATACATTCCGAGGTCCGAGACAATTCGCAGTCCGTAAAAAACATATGCAAGTGTAACAATTGGAATAACCTGAAAAGCCGGCCAATATGAAGTATTGAGCGCAAAGATTTTAATTATCTCTTTACTGAATAGAGAAAGTCCCAATCCAATCCAAACTAAGGCAAAAGCGAAGTAAGTCATAATCTTACTGTAATAACGCTTGTCTCCTTCGGTGTTGTACATCTTGTACGCAATGGGCATTAAGGTCATACTGAAGGGTACTATTACGAACATATTTAACACACCGGCAACTCTGTATCCAAGATCGTACAACCCGACACTTTCTTTGCCAAGAAAATAACCGATGATGTATCTGTCACTCAAATTTAAAAGCAGCATAGCAATTGCACTTAATATCAACGGAACGCCGAACTTAGCAGCAGCACCCAGTATTTTTTTACTGAAGTGAAACTCCATATTTTTAATTGATAACGGAAACAACACAATCAGCACAGCCCCTTCCGAGATAATATACGCATAAAGCACACCTTCAATTTGCATTCCCTTGAAGGCAACAAAGAATATTGCAAAACCGAGAACTAAAACAACCTTGCTTAAACTTAACGCTGTGTAGGTAATTGAATTCTCATCAGCACGCAGTTTATTCAACAGCACATTGTTTAAAATGCGAAGTACAATCACATAAATGCTTAATTGTAACAGTAAATGATAACGAGCCGGATCGGAAAACCATTGAGAAACAACGGGCAGCATAAATTCGGCAATAGCAATGAACAAAAGGCAAATCATCGATGATGTGGAAAAGATTGTGAAAAATATTGATTTATTCTGTGAGGAATATTCATCGGAATTGTTCAGCATTACCAGCGCCTGGCTCAATCCTAAATTCAGAAGTTCAATAGAAATATAAATCGTGATATCAATTAAACCGAGTACACCGAACTCCGCTAACGAGATATAGCTTGTATAAAGAGGAAGTAATATCACTCCGATTGCTTTTGTTGCAATCGGACTAATACCGTAGATAACAGAATGTTTTAGTAAATGTTTTAACTTCCCCAGCATTATGCTTTTTCTGTCTCCGCTTTCTTCTCTTTTTTATTCTCGAAGTATATACCCAAAACCAAACCGATTACTATCAATGTACTCAATATGAGCACAACGTATTTTGATATTGTGAAAGAAACCGGTAAATAGATGAATGTAATTTTATGGTTTCCTTTCGGTACAATTATTCCTCTAAAGCCGTGATTGATTTTATAAATTTCGGTTTTATTGCCGTCAATGTAGGCCGACCATCCGTTGGGATAGTATGTATCGCCAAGGAATAATAGGTTATTTCCGCTAGCGGTAGCGTCTATTTCAATCTTTTCATCTTTATAAGAAGTAATAACAACACTTGCCGTGCTGTCTGGTCTGTCAACTGAGATACCTTCATTTTCTATGAAGGCAACTTGTTCCGGGTCAAAGGAATTTTCTTTGATCGCCGTAAGAATCTGCATTGGTGGGGCCGCCACAATGCTGTCAACAAAATAAGCTCGCGGCAGGGCATATGGATTTTCATAAACAGCAGATGAGCCGGTCTCTTGAATCAACCTAAAACCTTCAAGCCCCCTTCCTTTATCTGTTACAATATATTGGATGTTAAGCATTCTCCACATCGTCATATTATATATGCCAACCACATCAATCAAGTCTTGGTACGTTCTCGGTTTTACAGCCGAGTAACCATAGAAGTCTTGTAAGAGAAAATTAGAATTGAAATTTGAGTTACGACTGAGTGAACCGAGCGATCCGTCCTGTTTCAGATTCAACATGCGGTATGGATCGCCATCTTTCTGACTTTTAATTATCGTCACATAATCAGGGGGACTAAATTCCCCTTCTTCACTTGAGGCATTGCTGTACCTTACACCGCGATTGTCAATTCTTACAAGATCAATCATCATCAATACTATTATCGCAACAATAAAAACATCACTACTCAATTTTGATTTTATGTATCCGAATGCCAGCCAAAAAGTTGCAGCGGAAAAGGCAAGAGCAATGTATAAATCCGAGGCAAACATATCTGCCATGTAATCAGACAATGCAAGGTATTGCTGCGCATCTCTAGGCTGGGATGATTGAAGTACTGCCGCATATTCGCTAACTCTTCCTGTAAACCAACCGGCAATAGCGCTGTTCATAATAAACGACAATGCAAACGCCCCGGTAAATGCGTATGCGATATATTTAATTACTTTTGTTAATTGCTCATCTTTTTCCTTCTTCAAGGAAATTATTTTGTATATACCTAATCCGGCAAGAATCGGAAAGCTTAATTGAATGAGAACGAGTATCATCGAAGGAACTCTGAACTTGTCGAAAAACGGAACATAGTTGAACATCAAATCGTAAACGATTGGGAAAGTTCTACCGAATGAAATCAACAGTGAAATACCGCTGAGTATAGCGAGATATTGCACGAGTCGATTTTTTCTGTTCACGTAAATTGAGAATAAAGCGAGAAAGAAAATTATAACTCCCATGTACATAGCAACATCGACAAACGGCATCTGTCCGAAGTAAGTATTAATCTTTACTTCGTTGTTGTTGGACAGAGGTCCCTTATATGTTGAGTTTCCAAAGCCGAAATAGGAAGGAACAATGAATGTTAAAACTTCGCCTGGAGAAAATGACCAATTGGTAGCATATTGGTAAAAATCGGAGTCGGACTGTTGCTGCACTCCGGT
>Ga0154609_1004_pt4 | contig 34910 bp, 25 predicted proteins | sample Rifle2008BG13ft_FD_116038 | JGI IMG/M metagenome (GOLD analysis project Ga0154609, IMG submission 116038) | Ignavibacteria bacterium RBG_13_36_8 | reverse complement strand
CTGCCGGTGAATATTTCTGGGTAATCTGGTGTATCGATGAATTTCAGAACAGGGTGCGCTCAAAACCGGCGTCGTTCAAAGTCGTGCAATAGTACCCCGAATATGGAAATCCTATGAAAAGTAAAATAAAAAAGAACATCTCGCAATTCAAAGAACTAAGCAAAGAACAATTCGAAGCTTTATATGAAATAAGCGAAACACTCAACAGCGCCGCGCACCCGAAATCACTAATTGAAAAATCGCTCGATTTGGTTATCAACGCCGTCAATGCAGAAAGAGGTTTGTTCGCAAGGTACGACGATAACAAAAAAGACTTTCAAATTATATCGGCAAGAAATATTAAGAAAAAAACCATAACTACTCTCACCGAATTTTCGTCAGGAGTTTTAAAGGAACTTATTAAAACCAAAAAGCCAACGCTTTACCACGATGTACAGGGAAATCCCAAATTATCACAATTCGAAAGTGTCCAACTGCAGAAAATTAAATCGATTATCGGCGTACCGATACTACGCGAAGATAAGATATGGGGAGTAATCCTCGCTGATAGTCAAACAGACAGAAAAGAATTTACTAAAGAGAACCTGCAATTTCTAAACCTCTTCTCAAATCTCGTTTCACTTTCGCTCGATAAAATAATAAAAATCGAAACACTGGAAAATGAATATCGGGTTCTGTTGAACAAATTACAGGCAACCGAACAAATTCCGGATATGGTTGGTAAAAGCAAACCCATGCGCGAAGCAGCAATAACAATTCACAAAGTAGCTGACACTGAAACAACCGTCTTAATCCAGGGAGAAAGCGGAACCGGGAAAGAATTGGCCGCTCGTGCAATTCATACTTTAAGCAAAAGAAAAAATAAACCTTTCCTCGCTCAGTTCTGCGGATCAATCCCGGATAATTTATTGGAAAGTGAACTGTTCGGCTACAAAAAGGGAGCCTTCACGGGGGCTACGACAGATAAGAAAGGATTAATTGAAGTGGCTTCCGGCGGTACATTCTTTCTTGATGAAATAGCCGATATCTCCCCGGCTCTGCAGGCAAAACTGCTGCGGGTAATCGAAAATAAAGAAATAACACGTCTTGGCGATACGGAAGTTAACAATGTTGATGTAAGAATAATCGCAGCAACCAACAAAGATTTATCCGTACTCGTTAAAGAGGATAAATTCCGCAAAGATTTATACTACAGACTGAACATATTTCCAATAAAACTGCCTCCGCTGAGAGACAGGATTGACGACATCCCGCTTCTAACAGATTACTTTATTGCAAAACATAAAAAGAAAAAGATGAGCATTCATCCCGACGCAATAAAAAAACTCCAAAGTTACGATTGGCCCGGTAATGTGAGACAACTTCTGAATGTTCTTGAACGAGCATTAATCATATGCGATTCAAACAAAATTACCGCCGATCATCTCCTGCTGGAGGAGCAGGATAATATTACCAATTTAAACGGAACACTTGAGGAAATAGAAAAAAGAATCCTTCAAAAACGGTTGGACGAATTCGGCGGCAACAAAACTCTTACTGCAAAATCCCTCGGTGTTTCGATAAGATGGATACAGCTCAAACTAAAAGATTCCAAAAGTAAATATCATGCCGAAAAATAAACACGACATATTGTTTAACAAGTTTGAAATAATAGAATGCTTCAAAAAAGACGAACACACCGGCGTTTATCTTGCAAACCACATATATCTTAGCAAAAAGATCATATTAAAAGTACTCAACACAGCAACAATCCCGGAACCGATAATCATAGAAAGATTTAAGCGGGAAGCAAAACTACTTGCACGTTTAAACCATCCGAATATCATTAACGTTCTGGACTTCGGCACGTATAAAGATTTTTTCTACATTTCATTCGAATACTTCAAAGGCAATAGTCTGCGTACCATACTTAAAAAAAACAAGTTGAGCGAATCACAAAAAACACTCCTTTTGATCCAAGCGCTTAATGCATTATCATATGCTCACAACAACGGAATTATCCATAGAGACATCAAACCGGAAAACATCTTTATCAACGACGCAAACGAACTTAAGATCGGCGATTTTGGTCTCGCATTCGAAATGAGCGAAAATTTTGTTACAGGCAAATATACAATCGTTGGTACGCCCTGTTACATGTCCCCTGAACAAGTGCAGGGAAAAAGAATCACACAGCAAAGCGACTTGTTCTCACTTGGGATAGTTACGTATGAATTGTTCACGGGCTCTAATCCCTTTCTCGGCAAAGACATAAACGAAACAATAAATAATATAATTTCGTACGATGAAAAAAATCTTTTCAGCGGACTCTCGGCTCTTTCGGAACAGATTCAAGAGCTCATCAAAGGTATGCTGCGTAAAAACGTTAAGTCCAGAATAAAATCGGCAAACGAGGCCTTAATATTCCTAGACATTCACCAAGAAAAAATTGTAAGTAAAAAGATCGCCCACAGGTTGTGGCTGGGAGCTGCATCGATAATCCTGCTTCTTGCCGCTTCAATAAGCATTGTCATTTTAATGATCAATAGCGGTAATCATTCAACCGATACAAAATCAACGATTATAGAAAACACGAGAGACACAACAAATTATGTCGACATGGAGGCTGTTTTAAGTGATCAAGAATCAAATTCAAAAGATCAAAATAAAAAGAGAATTAATGATCTAGCAATCTCCACTAATGAAGAAAATATCTCAAATACTACTAGCATAGCATCAGCGATACTACCAACAGGGGAGCTATTCATAGAATGTTTCCCCTGGGCAGAGGTCATTATCGATTCGATTAAAACTGATACAACTCCGTTGAGAAACAACATTAAACTATCGGAAGGAATTCACAATATAACTTTGTCGCACCCGGATTACCCTGTATATAGAAAACAAATAAAAATAACTGCGGGTGTACTAACTTCTATAAAGGTTAATTTGGATACTTTACTCGGTTATGTAGATTTTAAAATATTTCCATGGGGTGAAATTTATTTGAATAATAAATTAATTGGACAAACACCATTTACAGAACCATTAAAACTCTTACCCGGGAATTATAAAGCAGTATTAAGAAATCCGAAATCAGAACCAAGAGAGATGAATATAACAATTAATCAAAACGATACTTTGGTAATTACACACCGTTTCGAAACTAGATAATTGCTGGCATAGATGTTGTAATTTATCTCGTAAACATATTTGAATAACATGAATCGATTAAAAAAAATCATATTAAGTTTGCTGTTGTTCTCCTGGGTAAATGTTTTTTGCCAAAGCAATGCATGGGAAGTTTATGATGAAATGCAGCGCCCGGTTGCCGGCGGACAAATAGTGGTTGCAAACGATATCATTTTTATACTTGGGGGCTACTCCCCCGAAGTTCAGCAGAATGTAGACTGGATACAAAAATACAACCCTGCCATAACCGGTGTATGGAAAATTTTCGGCAATATGCTTTTGCAGAGATCGGGATTAATTGGCTTTTTCTACAACGACGGAATCTATTACTGCGGCGGCACTGGAGCAACGTTAGTAAATTCCGATGCACTGGAGAAATGGAATTTTACTCAAACCGGATCCGCAATAAAAAACGACATTAACTTCACACGTATTTATTCAACCGGAAAGCTTTATAACGGCATTTTCTATTTGATCGGAGGCAATCCGAAAAATCCGACAACGTATTTACCGTACATTGTATCATACAACATTCAAAGTAACGTTGTAAATATTCTGGAGAACAATCTATATTTTGACCGTTCATTACCCGAACTGCAGATGTCTGGAATAATTGGTAACTGCATTTATATTTTCGGCGGTATCGTGAATAGTCTATCGCAGGATATTTACAGGTTCGACACCGGCTCAAACTCACTTGAAAAACTCACCATCCAATTACTCGAACCAAGAGCAGCCGGAACCGCAATTACTATTCAAGATACCAGAGAAATATTTATCATCGGCGGCTTCAATGAAAGCAGTAACAGCCTTAAGACCGTTGAGATTTTTAAAATCGTAGATTCAAATTACGAGATAATACAAGGACCCGAATTAAATTATTCGAGACGCGCGCTAATGGCGGGAAGAACCACAACCGACATTTATGTGATGGGGGGGTACGGTAACGATGGAAATGTTGTTGCACATGTCGAAAAATTGTCGCTGATATCAACCGATGTAAATAAAATGGAAGAACCTGTTTCGCCGGATTTTCAATTATCTCAGAACTATCCAAATCCCTTCAATTCAGCGACAAATATCGCTTTTTCGCTGAAAAACGCAATAAATATCTCACTCGATATATACTCGGTTTTAGGAGAACATATTAAAAATATTTCCAAACAATACCTCTCTCCAGGTACTTACAGTTACCGATGGGATGGAAAGAACAAACTCGGCATTCCGGTTAACAGCGGTGTCTACATTTATAAACTTTCCGCGGGTTCTCTTTCAAAATCACAAAAAATGATCCTGCTGAAGTAGCTATGAAAAAAATTGCTGTCGTCATATTGCCTCTCTTAATTTACGTCTCTCCGTGCTTATGCCAGGAGCGTTCGACAATAAATAAAATCGAAAAGAAATTTCAGGCTTTCGAGTATGACTCAGTAATTGTGCTGGCTAATACTATTTTATCAACCGATCAAAATTTACTACAAGAGAAAGCGATAGACATTCTAATAATGAAAGCGGTATCGCAATACTCGCTTAGTAGAAATTCCGAAGCGCGTAAAAGTTTTGTGGAAGTATTAAAACTAAACGGCAATTTTGAGTTGAACCCGGCAACCATTTCACCTAAGATAATCGACTTCTTCAACAGCATTAAACAAGAGTTCGGAGATATTACAAAACCCAAAACTGAAGGGACAAAAATTGATTCAACAAGATTTGCAAATCCCCCACCTATCACCATCGCTCCAACTTTATTGAAGAATACTATTATGCGATCGATGGTACTGCCGGGCTGGGGACACCTCTACCTCGACCAAAAAACAAAAGGCTGGATTTTAACATCTGCAGGCATGGCGGTAGCGGTTTCAATGGTTTACTTTATTTTTGATGCCAACTCGAAAGAGAAAGACTATTTAAATGAAGTTGCGCCGGCGCTGATCCAACAGAAATACGACAGCTACAACACTTCATATAAAATTCGAAACGCTTTGATAATATCTTATGTTGCAATTTGGCTTTACTCCCAGATAGATATTTTGTTTTTCTCTGACGATGAGTTTTTTCAAAATAACATAACTGATTTTACTGCTTTCAGGTCCGATCTTCTCTCCTCCCAGTTTAACCTCACATTCCGCATAAATTTCTAACTACGAATATTTTTCGTCTGATGCGAAAATTTTTCGTGGCAATCCGACCTTTAACCGCGAAACTTTCACAAATAGCTCAAATTCTTATCGGCATATCTTTTGTATAATTAATAATCATAATACAAGTGAAAAACATGAATCCATTCCACCTCATTATGTTTTTGCGTCTTGTAAATGAAAAATAAAAAATAACCAATCGGGAATAGAACAATGAAAAAAAATATCTGTTTCATTGTAACAATTACTTTTTCAATTGTAATAATCATGATCTCCTGTTCAAAAAGTATTTCCACAACGGAACCAATCACGGCAAGCACAGGAAGAATTATTATTGACTCTAATCCTCAAGGTGCTCAAATTTTCTTGAATAGCGAAAACACCGGTAAGGTTACTCCAGACAGTATAATCGATCTTGCAGCAGGCAATTATGAAATTATACTGCGAATGGATTTATTTTTAGACACAACCATTACAGTAACATTAACAAATAATCAACGTCAAGTTATTTTCATCGATTATTCTGCTGATCCCAGAAACTTCGGTACAATTGATTGTTCTTCCGAACCTGCTAGTGCATTAATATTTCTTAACGATACAAACACATCTTTAACAACTCCACATACATTCCAATTTCTACAGCCTGGAAGCTATGAGGTAAAATTCACTTACCCTGAACATCGGACAGACAGTACTAACTTCACGTTGAGAGGAAATCAGATAAAAACTATATTTATAACACTCCAAGATACTTCTATATGGGTAGATTATAATTCAAGAAATTCGGATTACCCAGGAGGGTTTCATGCATGTTGTGTTGCTGTTGATAATAATAACATCAAATGGATCGGTACAAGGGATCAGGGTCTAATACGATACGATGAAAAAGAATGGACCAGATTTTATACACATAATTCACCAATACCTTCGAACTGGATACCCAGAATAAAGGTAGATGACCAAAACAGAAAGTGGATTTGTACTACCGGAGGTCTAGCAATATATGATGACAATACTTGGGTAACATATACTACGAGTAATTCCTCAATACCCTGCAATGAAATAAATGCAATCGCATTTGACAATCAGCAAAACGTTTGGATTGGCAGTGAAGCAAGGCATATGCTTTTTAAGTTCGATGGTTCCAACTGGACTACATATGCTGATATTTACATGTTGGGTTACTTCGAATCCGAGGTTTACTCACTAGAAATCGATCATCTTAATAGAATATGGATTGGGACTTTGGCTGGACTAATAATATTCGACGGAACTAGTTGGTCAAATTTTGGTTACGAGTTATCGGAGTTTAATATTAATTACATTACATCAATTCTAAGAGACAATAATAATTTTATTTGGTTGGGGGCGATTGGAACTACAGTAGGATACCTAACCGAAGGTGGCTTATTCTATTATGATGGTATTGGATTTAATGAAGTTGATATTCCAGTGAAATCCGTAACGGATATCAATATTGACAGAGGAGAAAACAAGTGGGTATCTTGCGGAACAACGAGCGTGAATGCTAATTCCGGTGGTTTAATAAAAGTAACTCCGCAAAATGAAGCAACGCTAGTATTACCCAATAGTCCAATTTTAACCGAAAGACGCTTTCTTGGTGTTGCGTGTGATATAAATTCAAATGTCTGGATTGCAACAAGAACAGCAGGTATAATAAAATTAAAGGCTTGGAAATTATAATCCGGTAACTACGAATATTTTTCGTTCATGTAAAAATTTTTCTCAGCAGGTCAAACGACAACTGCTAAACACTCGTAAATGAATAAAGCTTTTTCGGCACTTTTTGGGTTTGCTTTAATAATTATTCCGTTACACACTAAATACGGATTTATATGACAATGCTGTATAAGATTAACACCGCCCGGAAAGAATCCGATCCCCTTACCGATGGGTTGGGATTTTACATACGGATTTATAACGGGCGGTGCGTGAAATTAATTTTAGTTTTATACCAATTATAAAAACTTATGCTAAAATTAAATATCAATCAGAATACAATTACTCATCCGAAAAAAGTAAAAAAAGAGCAGAATTATCCCTAAATCGCTGCAACTTAAATTTTCACTTGATATAGACCTGAAATCTATTATCGTTATAATACAACATTAATCCAATTTAATTAAAATTATTAGGGAAGCTATGACGTTCAAAGGTTTAATTACGTCCACCTGCTTTCTGTTTGTAGCTCTGTCCGTTCAATTTTTCATTACTCATACTACTCTTGCACAAAGAACGGGAACACTCAGGGGTGTGGTAACGGATTCTACAAACAGCGAAGCACTTGCATTTGCGAATATCTATATCAAAGAACTCGGCACGGGTGCTTCAGTAGATACGCGCGGTTACTTTCTTATTCCATCTATTTTGGCAGGTAAAAACTATAAGGTAACCGCATCTTACATTGGCTATATTACAAAAGAGATTAATGTTTTCATCAGCGAAAATAAGATCACCCATATTGACATTGAGTTAAGCCCATCTAGCATTCAACTTCAGACTGTGGAGAAAGTCGGTGAGAAAGTAATGGAAACAAACGCAACCGACATTGGTCTACAGCGCATTGCATTGCGCGATCTTGAAGCTTTACCGAAAGGAGTCGAAACCGATCTCTTCCGTTCGCTCCAGTATATGCCAGGTGTAAGAACGACGAGCGATATTTCCGCACGTTATTATGTGAGGGGAAGTGCGAGCAATCAAAACCTTGTTCTTCTGGAAGGGACAACCGTTTACAATCCTTTCCATGCGATGGGACTTTTCAGTGCAATTGATCCGGACATAATCAATAACGTCGAGTTTTACAAAGGAGGATTTACCTCCGAATACGGCGGAAGGATATCTTCTGTGCTGAGTGTTGTTGCGAAGGAGGGAAATAAAAACAATTACACTGGAAGCGCCAGCATAAGCATGCTGACGGGAAAGTTAATGGTTGAAGGACCAATTCCAAGAGGATCGTTCGTGTTATCGGGCAGAAAGAGTTATTCAACCGTTGTACTGAATAAGTTTTTAAAATCCTCCAACATCCCGGTTGATTTTTATGATTTGTTCTTCAAAGCAAATTATGCCGATCTCGATTCAACAGGTTCGAAGTTTACTTTCTACGGATTCCTCAGCAACGACAACATATTTTACGACGATCCTTTGAAAGCCGATTTCAAATGGACGAACAATCTTTTCGGACTGAAATGGTTCTACGTTGGCGATGTTCCGCTTTACATCGAAATCGGTGCATCGATGAGCAACTTCAAGGGGGAAGTAATTCAAAATATGAGCAAAGCAAAACCACAATTGAATAAACTCAACGACGTAACTCTCGATGCCAGCTTCAACTATATCTTCAGCTCAAAAGATGAAGTGCTTATCGGAATACAGATAAAAGAAGTGAAAACAGAGCTGTACATTGAAAACTCGAGAGGTGCAATATCGGATATCGGAACACGCGGCTCAAACATAAACGCTTTCTTAAAATATAAATTTCTACGTTACGAAAACTTCGGTGCGGATGTAGGCATGAGATTCATGCTCACACGCCTCGCCGGTGGAGGAGTAAACAGAAATGCATTCGAACCGCGTATCAGTTTAACATATAGATTTATTCCTCAAATCGCATTAAAAGCAGCTTTCGGCATTTATCAGCAAGACTTAACTACAATGAGTGACGAAAGTGAAGTCATCTCGCTTTTTGAACCATGGATAATCATTCCGGAAAATCTTAATCCAAGCGAATCTACACAATACTCCATGGGAGTTGAACTGAATCTTTTTGATAATCTCTCCGTAGATGTAGAGACATATTATAAAGACATAAAAAATCTTCTGGCAATAAATCAGAACAAGATTTACTCAACCGATCCGGACTTTGTAGCCGGAACGGGTGAATCATACGGCGTTGAATTCCTTGCCCGTTACAATCCTTCGCCTATAAGTATAACTGCGGCATATACACTTGCTTGGGCGTACAAGGAAGTTGAAGGATGGGTTTATTATCCCCGTTACGATTCAAGAAATACACTGAATTTATCGCTTGAATACAACTTCGGCTCCGGCTGGCTGGCAAGTATTGTGTGGAATTACAGCTCCGGTTTACCCTTTACACAATTGGTAGGTTATTACGATAAACTTTACCTGAACGACCCGAACAATCCTTCCGATATAATAGAAAGTGTTAGTCCATTTGCTCTGCTTGGAGATTTAAACCTGGGCAGGCTTCCCGATTATCACCGGCTCGATTTTACCGTATCGAAAAAATTTGCAATCTCTTTCATGAATTTCGACTTAAGCGTAAGTGTGCTTAACATATATGACAGGAAAAACATTTTCTATTTCGACCGAAAAACGGGCGAGCGTGTAAATTCGCTGCCGTTTCTTCCAACAGCAACTTTTAGGGTGGAGTTATGAAAAGGAAAATATTTCTATCTTTATTAATAGTTGCAGCATTTGCTCTTTGCACTTGCGAAGAAGATTTCAATCCTTATGGCGATCTTAGAAATAATTACATACTTAATTGTATTATCAGCAACGATACAACAATTCAGTTCGCCACAATAACACACAGCTACATGGTGGAAAATGTGAATCCGCTCAGTTATACCACCGATCCGGTAGTTGAAGGAGCAGACATTAGAATTTCTTTTGACGATTCTGCCAGAGTATTTAGTCAATCTACTAAGGAAAGAACCGATCAATCGCGCTACACCACTCCGGCATCGTTTTACTATTCCGCTAACTTCAATGTTGTATCAGATAAAAGATACGTTATAGATGCTCACCTTTCTAATGGAATAAGATTGAGAGGAGAAACGACCACACCTCCTCCTGTTGCGTTCGATCCGTGGCGGTGCGATACACTGATTCCATCAGTAGGAAAAGACTGGGTAGGAGTTTACTGGAATATACCACGGCAGGATCTGTACGTTTCTTCGGTATTCAAAGTGTATTACTTTAAGCGTGATGAAAACGGAATTGCCGTACGTTATTCAAAGAGCGTTCCAGTAAAGTATATCCAGCAAGGAAATGAATTTGTTCCTCACTTCCCGGAGCCTTCGTACGCAAGTATGATTTACGTTGAAGTGGATGCGTTCACCCGCGCACTACAGGAAATATCGGAAGGAGATCCGAACAAAGAAAACTACATCATACTCGCATTTATACTTGAGGTAAGAATTTACGATGAGAATTTAACTAGCTACTACGCCGCACAGAGAGAAGTACCGGAAAGTTTTACGCTCAAACTTGACGAATCCGATTATACAAATATAGAAGGAGGTTTAGGTGTTTTCGGTTCTTACATCAAACAAAGAAAAGCGGTTAAGTTCAGTCATGAATATATAAGATCGTTTGGATATATACCGGGATTGACGGAATGAAATTCTGGGGCTTGAGCAAAAGCTGAGCTGAGGAATCCCATTGTGAATAAAGTGTTCTTTTAAAATATAGAAAAAATAAAAGTTAATAGATGAAGGGGTCATAAATGAAAATCAAGATTGCATTCACAAGCCTAATCTTAGCTTCAACCTTAACCATTTTGTTTCTTTCCTGCAACAAGGAGGTCTCAACAACACAACCGCATGAAACAGGCACGGGAAAAATAATTGTTAACACAAACCCGCAAGGTGCACAGATATTTTTGAATGGGGAGAATACTGGATTGGTTACTCCCGATAGTTTGGTCGATCTAAATCCCGGCGAGTATTTATTAACGCTGAGGATCGAACCATTATTAGATTACCATGTGAGTATTAATTTATTGGGAAATCAACGGACATTAATTAATTATGATTTTTATTTAGATTCACGAAATTACGGGAATCTTCGCTGCTCAGCCGGATCAGACAATGCCCTAATATTTTTAAACGATTCTTGCACAAACCAATACACACCTTATACTTTCTACAATCTTTGGCCTGATGAATATAAGCTAAAATTTACCTGCCACGAACATAGAGCGGATAGTACTACTGTGATGGTATATGCAGATTCGTTAGTTGAAATTAATTTATTTCTCCAGGATACTTCACTTAGCGCCGACTACAGTTCATATAACTCGGATTTCCCCGATGTATATGCCACATGTATAGAAGTTGATAGAAATGATAGCAAATGGATAGGAACTAATTCAAAAGGACTCGTAATACATGACGATAAAACTTGGATAATTTATAACACTACAAACTCTGAAATTCCTGCTAATCACATAAACTGGATTGCTGTTGACATCTTAAATAGAAAGTGGATTGGAACTAATAACGGATTAGTCATAATAGATAACAACGGAACATGGTCTGTCTATAACTGCAGTAACTCAAGCATACCTTACGATTTTATCAATGCTATTGCATTTGACAGTCAAGGAAATGCCTGGATAGGAGCAACCGATGCAATCAATAAAAAATTATTAATCAAATATGATGGAGGTAGTTGGACATCTTTTGAAATAGATAGATTAATAGTATCTCTCGCCGTTGATAATGATGATAATATTTGGATTGGGTGCGATCCCGGCATAAAATTATTTAACGGAATAGATTGGATTGACACGCTAAATCCACCTTCAGTAATAATTGAAAATCCCGTTGAAACTATGGCGGTTAGCGCAGACGGTACTGTCTGGATCGGTGTAGGAACAACAACATATCAGCAAGGAGGTCTGTATTTTTATAAAAACAGAGTCTTTGGTGAATTTGAATTCGCCGAAAAGAAGATAACCCATATTCACATTGCTGAAAACGGTAACATCTGGATCTCTCTAAAAGGCAAATATCCATATGGAACCGGTGGTGTACCCTTGACCCAGTACGCTTTGGCAAAGATCGATATAAACAACAACATTACTCCATATACAAGCTGGGATTTGCAAATTCCTACCTATCTCTACATGTGGTCGTCTACACAATCTAATAGAGATTTGTGGATCGCTTCTCGAGACAAAGGAATAATAAAAGTCAAAGGGGGGAATTTATAAGATTTGTTGAAATTAACATATCATCAAACAATCTCCAGCATTCTTTGAATGGGGAGTTTTGCTTTTTCGGCAAGCTCATCAGGCACTTTCACTTCATACTGCTCATTCTTTAACGAGTCGTAAAGTTTTTCAAGTGTTATCATCTTCATATATTCACAAACCGACTCTTCACTAATCGGATAAAAACCTTTTCCCGGATTCATCTTCTTCAACCGGTGTAATATCCCGACTTCTGTTGCTATTACAAATTCTTTCGCCGGAGATTTTTCTACATGCCTAACCATTCCTTCGGTAGAAAATACGTGAACGTTTTTACAATCTTCATACATCGTTGCTTTCAACATACATGAGGTAGAACAGCCGCACTCGGGATGAATCAAAAAATCCGCATCGGGATGTTTCTTATGCGCCTCGTTAAAATCAATATCGCCGATTTTTTCGTGAACATGACAAGCTCCGTCCCAAATTTCCATCTCTCTTCCTGTTACGGCTTGGACATATTTACCCAGAAATTTGTCGGGAAGAAATAAAATTTTTTTTTCTTTCGGAATTGCGTTTACAACTTTAACCGCATTGGAAGACGTACAGCAGTAATCGGATTCCGCTTTTATTTCCGCGGTAGTGTTCACATATGAAACGACAACGGCGTCGAGGTGCTGCTGTTTCCATTCGCGCAGTTGTTTGCCAGAAATACTTGCAGCCAAAGAACATCCCGCTTCAAGATCGGGTAGCAAAATTTTCTTCCGGGGTGAAGCAATTGATGCCGTTTCCGCCATGAAGTGAACTCCGCAAAATACAATTATGCCTGCATTGGTTTTAGCTGCTTCCTGTGCGAGTCCTAATGAATCCCCAACAAAGTCGGCAATATCCTGAATGACAGGCGTTTGATAATTATGCGCGAGTATTACCGCATTCTTATCTTTCTTTAACTTCTCAATCTCCTCAATCATCATTTCTTGATTCGACAAAATACTCCCCCTTTCCTTTTTCAATAATTATAAATGAATCGGTTATAAGCCTATTTCAAAATTTCAATCTGCTCAATTAAACAATTGCAAATCTATCACGTTCCTCATCGGTCTTCAATGTATAAACCGATATCCAAAGCTTTAACCGAATGAGTGAGGGCACCGACGGAAATGAAGTCAACACCGGTTTGGGTAATTTCTTTAACTCTATCTATATTAATGGAACCCGAAGCTTCCACGAGAGCTCTCCCGCCGATCACTCTTACTGCTTCGCTCATCATTTCATTCGTCATGTTATCGAGCATTATGATATCGACACCGGACGCCAATGCTTCTTTAACTTCGTCAAGCGTTGTCGTTTCCACTTCGATTTTAATGCTGGAATCGACTTTCCCTTTTATCTGTTCCACAGCTTTGGTAATACTCCCCGCAACTTTGATGTGATTATCTTTAATCAAAACCATATCATACAAACCGATGCGGTGATTTGTACCCCCTCCCTTTTCAACCGCATATTTATCGAGCAGGCGCATCCCTGGAAAGGTTTTCCTCGTATCCAAAATTTTTGTTTTGAATCCTTTGAGCGCATCTACGTATCTAGCGGTTAACGTCGCGATGCCCGAAATCCTCTGCAAAAAGTTGAGCGCTGTCCTTTCCCCAGTTAAAATTGCTCTATGCGAACCTTCAATCCGCGCAAGAACAACTCCAGGCTTAACATGAGCTCCGTCTTTAATCTCTTCTTTCCAACCAATGTTTTTATCCAGCTTGCGGAAAACCATTTCCGCAATAGGAAGACCTGCGATAACTCCTTCCTCTTTCGCAAGAATGTAAGCTTTGGTCTTCGCCTTCTCTGGAATTATTAAATCGGTGGTAATATCCCCGGTCTTGATATCTTCTTCCAGAGCAATTGCAATTATTTTTTCAGCAGCATTTTTTAGGTCTGTCTCCATGTCCATGATCGTTTAAGTTTTCGTTGAAATTTATATTTAGGTGTTTAATATCCTTTCCCTTTTGCTGTACAATTCTAAAAAGCATCTCCGGATTTTCTTCCGGATAATCCCCTCTAAAATGACTCCCCCTGCTCTCCTTTCTCATCACAGCTCCTCTAGCAATTAGCAATGAAACATCAATTAAGCTCCTAAGCTTCTCGCTGTAATATTCATGCTTTTCAAATTCGGTGTCATCCGAAATTTTTTCTATTGAAGTGATCGCCGCGGTCAACGATTCCCTGCTCCGGACAATCCCTACCCTGTCGGTCATAATCCGGGCTACTTCATTTTTCAATTTAATAAATTCTTTTTCTTTCGAATCATCCACATAAAAATCACGCAGCGCTGCCATCTTAGATGAATCAATGTATTCTTTCTCCAAACTCAATGCGGAATCCGCCGCCCTTTCGCCGAACACAACACATTCAAGTAGGGAATTGCTTGCAAGACGGTTTGCACCGTGAACCCCGGTGTTTGAAACTTCGCCGCATGCAAAAAGTCTTTTTATGTTTGTCTCTGCTTCTAATCCGGTACGTATTCCTCCAATCATGTAATGTGCTGCCGGTGTAACGGGAGTGAGATCTTTGGTAAAATCTAAATTGAATTTTTTCACTTCATCATATATGTGTGAAAACCTTTTTTGTATAAAATCTTTGTCAAGATGATCGAGTTTAAGAAAAACATTTTTGCTGCCGGATCTTTTCATTTCATTAAATATTGTTCTGGCAACTATATCGCGCGGAGCCAATTCCGCATCGGGATGGTAACCGACCATAAATCTTTTTCCATCATCATTAACAAGATAAGCTCCTTCACCACGGACTGCCTCGCTGATTAAAAATGTTTCTCCCGTTCCGGAATAAAATGCTGTCGGATGAAATTGGATGAACTCCATGTCGGAAATTTGAGCTCCTGCATTGTAAGCCAGAGCAACGCCGTCCCCCGTTGAAGTATAAGGATTTGTGGTTCGCTGAAAAATTCCCGAAGCTCCTCCAGCTCCAATTACCGTGGCGTTTGAGAAGAAGGTTATATTCTCATTTCTTTTAAAATCATATGCATATGCTCCGTAACAAAAGCCTTCATTCGAAATCAATTCATAGACAAGTGTGTTCTCAAAAACCGATATATTTTTATTCGCAACTATTTTTTCAACTAAAAACTTTACGAGTTTATTTCCTGTTGCATCGCCGCCTGCATGAAACACGCGCCTTTGGCTGTGCCCGCCCTCAAGTCCGAGTGCCCAGTAGTCTCCTTCTTTATCGAACTCCATTCCCATATCAATTAATTCTTTAACTCTTTCAGCTCCTTCGGTTACCAAAATGTCGGCGGCGGCCTGATCGCAAAAATTTCGACCGGCTTTGATCGTATCGTTAAAATGAAATTGTGGAGAGTCTTCTTTGTCAAGCGCCGCTGCTATTCCGCCTTGCGCCCAGAAAGTACTGCTCTGTTCCAGTGTTGATTTTGTTACAACTGCGACTTTGCACCACTCAGCAGCTTTGAGGGCAGAATAAAGTCCCGCCAATCCGCTGCCTATTACAAGTACATCGAAATGATACTTTGTCATAATTTCTAAAACCTGCCGCTTCCGGAAACATTAATATTTTTCACTCCTTAGATAATAATACAATGGCGGATAAAAACAAAACACCGGGATAATATATTGTAAAAAATGAATGGAAAAAATTGAGGAGTGCGGTAATACCGACAAGATGTTGTAAATTTTACGAAAGTAGTTCCGCCATTAAAGAATTGTCATTCACCAACTCCTCAAATGAGGAATAAATAAACTTGATATTTTTGGAAAGAGCAAAATATTTAGATTCGATTTCTTCAGAGCCTCTGGGAGAAATCACGGTGATCGGAATATCATCCTTTAATTGTTTTTTGAAAAGTGCTTTAATGTGTATATCTGTATCGGAAAGAGAATAGCCGACAAATACCAATTTCTTTGCTGCCTTGATTTCTCTTGTGGCTTCGCTCAATATTTGTGAGATGACGGGGTGCTTCAACGTTTTTACGTAAGAAGGTGCCATGATTAACGTTTGAAACTCGGTTCCGTCCAGCGGACATGCGTACTCATATTCCTCCATATCCGGATATGTATAACCCATGAACTTGCCATGCTGCAAATCAATTTTTCTATCCCACGGTGTAAGCAATGTTTGGTTGCAACAGTTACAAAATTTCCAGTTAAGACTGCCGTGAAGTTTAATAATTTTTATCGGGACAGGAATTTTATCCCCATCGACATCTACCGGTTCACGGGGATTAATCCAAAAATTAAATTGCTTGGTTTCTTTCAGCTGTTCATAATTCATGAAGTGTAAACAATAATCGATATAACCGAAATCGGGGAAGAGAAATTCAAATGCGTGTTCCAACAAAGTATCATAGTTCAATGTGATGATCGAAATATTGGAATTGTGCTTTTTAATTGCTTCCCAGAAAAGGTGATAATATGGACTCCCTTCTTCCGTCTGTCGATTGACGATATAATGAACGAGTTTTATTAAATACTCTTTGATCTCTCTGATTTTTGCATTTGTATATTTAATGCTCAGGCTTTCATTCTGCTGAATAAAATAATCTATAAATCCAAACACGGCTTCGAGCTGTGGGAAAATTTGTGACTCAGATTTGAAATAAAAATTTTCTTGAATAAATTCATATACAATATTCCCTATTTCGGAATTTTTAATATCTTCTATTTGTCCCGATAACATCAGAGGTAAGATATCTCTCTGCAACGGAACTCCATCCGCATAAGACGCCCCGGCGCCCAACACAAAAACAACATCTCGTGTTGTCGGGTATCTAAGGAATATTTTGCTTTGTTTAGTCATTGGTGAAAAATTTAAAATGAGAAGAGCCGCATTACATATCGTTCAAGTAATAACGGCCCCTCAAAATATTTTACTGAACAATTCTATTTTGTTAACTCTAGCAAAATCAATTTTTTGTCTTTTTCATTTCTCGTATTGTTCGGTTTATAAGCCAACTCAAAAATCGTAGACTTCTTAATGTACGATCTATATTTCATCTCAGCTGTTTTAAATTCATCGTCCAAATCTCCCCCTTTAACAGCTACAAGGAATGCTTTCTCTTTAATTAGGGGTATTGCATATCGAAATAAAATTATTAACGGTACGGTTGACCGGCTGATAACTAGATCAAAAGCATCGGAATATTTTGTTTTAAACTCTGGACTTTCTACCCTGCTGTTTTCAGCAACGACATTACTTAGTTTCAATTTATCAATAAACCCTGAAACAGCATCAATCTTTTTACCGGTAGAATCAACCAAAACACCTTTCATGAGAGGTCTGGTTATCGCTAAAGGAATGCCTGGAAAACCGCCTCCGGTTCCAACATCAAGAAACATGTTCACTTTATTCGGTAAAAATTCAGATATGAAGGAGGATGTAAAAACATGGTTTTCGATGATATTCTTAACATCCCGACGTGAAATCAAATTAACTCTTTCATTTTTCTTTACCACTAGTAAGGCAAAATGGGCGAGCCTTTCAAGCTGGTAAATGTCAGGATTAAGGCTGTTTTCCCAAAATAGTTTTTTCAACTCCCTTAAATACTGTTCTCGAAGGTCCAACCAATACTCCTGAAAATTAGCTCTTCAAATATACTAATAATACCGATATATCAGAAGGAGAAACGCCCGAAATCCTCGATGCCTGACCGATAGAGCGTGGTTTTATTTTATGAAGTTTCTCACGACCCTCGGTAGAAACGGCATTTAAATTAAAATAGTTGAAGTTCAAAGGTATAATAATCTTCTCTAACTTTTCCATCTTACTTATTAATTCTTGTTGGCGATTTATATAACCCTCATACTTCAACTCAATCTCAATCTGTTCTAAAACTTTTTCATTCACTAAAATTGAATTAACGATCGGAAACTTGGCGACATCGATCAACTGAAATAACTCCTTCAGTTTTATTTCAGGTCGTTTTGTCAACTTACTTATAGATTCCGAATCTTCAAGAACGGGTGTACCGAATTTTTCAAGTGATGGATTAACTTCCCGCGGCTGTAATTTATGTTGCGATAAAAAAATAAGTCCGGTCGAGATAAGCATTTCTCTTTCACACAACTCCGAATACATTTCTTTGGGAATCAATCCAAACTCATAACCATACTTAAGCAGTCTTCTATCCGCATTGTCTTGCCTAAGAATAAGTCTATGCTCTGCTCTTGATGTAAACATTCGGTACGGTTCTTCGGTTGATTTGCCAACCAGATCATCAATCAGCACACCAATGTAAGCTTCGCTTCTCTTTAGAGTAAACTCTTCTCTGTTCTGAATCTTCAATGCGGCGTTTATTCCCGCAATAATTCCTTGTGCCGCTGCTTCTTCGTATCCTGATGTGCCGTTTACTTGTCCGGCAAAATATAATCCTTTGATTAATTTCGTTTCGAGTGTAAGATCGACTTGGAATGGCGGAAAAAAATCATACTCGACTGCATAACCAGGCCGAACCATTTCTACTTTCTCTAGGCCCTTTATCGCACGTACAGCTTCGAACTGAACCTCGGCGGGCAATGATGTGGAGAAACCATTGAGATAAATTACATCGGAATCAAGACCTTCGGGTTCAAGAAAAAGTTGATGCTGAGATTTATCTGCAAACCTTACAACCTTATCCTCTATTGAAGGACAATATCGTGGACCGATCCCTTTAATTCTTCCGGTAAACAATGGGGAACGATCAAAACCTTTCTCCAAAATTTTATGAACTTTTTTATCCGTATGCGTAAGATAACAACTTAGCTGTGGCAAAAAAGGGAATAACTCTTTATTGGTTCTCATTGAAAAGGATTTAGGATCTTCATCACCTGGCTGTTCTTGAAGAACGCTAAAATCAATTGTGCTTTTTGCCAACCTAGGGGGTGTACCGGTCTTTAATCTTCCGGATTTGAAATTCATTCTTTCAAATGTTTCGGTCAAACCAAAAGATGACTGTTCACCGTACCGGCCCCCTTTCACCGACTCGGTTCCTGTATGCATCAATCCATTCAGGAATGTCCCGGAACTAATAATAAGAGCTTTGCATTTTAGTTCCTCTCCGGTTAGAGTTTTAACTCCAACAATTTTTCTCCCCACTTCGAAAACATCAACAACAGAATCTTCAATCACTTTCAACTTCACCGTCGATTGAATAACACGAATTGCTTCAATTGAATACAACTTGCGGTCAGATTGGCAACGCCCTGCCCAAACGGCAGGCCCCTTCGATTTATTCAGCACCCTAAACTGGATCCCGGTCCTATCGGCGATCAATCCCATAACTCCGCCCAACGCATCTATCTCATGAACGAGGTGTCCTTTAGCGCTTCCACCAATGGCGGGATTACATGACATTCTCCCGATAGCATTAACATCCATTGTGATCATTGCTACAGAACAGTCCATCTTTGCTGCAGCTACTGCAGCTTCTATACCGGCATGACCACCGCCCACCACAATAACATCATATTGTCTCATTTTCAACCTTACCGTTTCACGTGAAACAAATTAAAAATCAACATTTCTGCTTCGTTCATATTTATCTTGGAAAATTGAGTGCACGTCCCACCCACTAAACATCTAAAAAATATATCAAAGTTTCACGTGGAACCGTTATTTCCCTATACAGAACTTCTTAAAAATATTATTTAAAATATCTTCGGTTGTTATCTTACCGATAATTTCCCCCAATGAACCTTCCGCATTACGAAGGTCAATTGAAACAAACTCTCCGGTTAATGCTTTTGAAATTGACTCGCCTGCATTCAACAAACTTTCTTTCGCTTTTTTCAATGCGTCGTAATGTCTCAAGCTAGACACTATTGCTGTCTTTTCCGTATAACTATACGATCCAACAGCTCGCTTTTTCATAATATCAAATAAATTTTCCATTCCCTGACCGGTCAAAGCTGATACTTCTACATCAGCATTAAACGTACCGTCTTTCTTCAAATCAATCTTGTTTAATACCTTCACAATTCTTTCGTCTGCAGTTAATTCCAAAAGTTGGTTATAAAGATCAATTGCAAATCCTGTTTCAACATCATTTATAAACAAAACCATGTCCGCTTCTTTAACGGCTTTGCGGCTTCTATATACCCCTTCTTTTTCTATTGTATCGCTCGTTATTCTGATACCCGCAGTATCGAACAATCGAAATAAAATACCATCAATGGAAACTTCCTCACGAATCACATCTCGTGTTGTTCCGTGAATTTCACTTACAATCGCCCTGGATTCCTTCAAGATATAATTCAATAAGGATGACTTTCCTACGTTTGTTTTGCCGACTAATGCCACATTTACTCCATCACGCAATACTCTTCCGAATGAATATGTCTTAAGTAAATTATCTATTTCTTCTACACTGTTGTTAATGTTCTTTCGGATGTCTTCGGTTGGCATAAACTCCAAATCTTCTTCCGCAAAATCTAATTCTAGTTCAACCAGCGAGGAAGTGTTTATCAACATCTCTCTTAAGGAATTTACTTTCTTTGACAGAATTCCATCAAGCTGATTTCTAGCACCTCGTAGCGACGCTTCCGTTCTCGCTGTAATAACATCTGCAACTGCTTCTGCCTGAGCAAGATCCAGTCTTCCATTTAGAAATGCTCTTTTCGTAAACTCACCAGGCTCGGCAAGTCTGACTTCGTTTTCCAATAAAAGTTCAATCACTTTCTGGGCTATAAGTGAACCTCCGTGAGTGCTTATCTCGATTGAATTTTCACCGGTGTATGAATTCGGTTCTTTAAATACCGATACAAGAACATCATCAATTATTTCTCCATCGTAATAAATTATTTTTCCATAATGGATTGTGTGACTTTCCGAATTAATTAATTTTTTCTTTCCAACAAAAATTTTATCTACAACTTCAATGCTTTGGGAACCACTAACTCTAATAACAGAAATGGCGCCGACGCCTGCTGGTGTTGCTAATGCAGTTATTGTATCTTCATTAAAGGACATTATTTTTTTCTGGTTAATTATATAATTGAGAAAGCGAATTGTAAAATTATACAAAACAGAATGGAATGTAAACGAATCAACTATTATATCGGCTTAGAAGGAAGGTGTTTATTCAAACGCCATAATAAGTCAATGAGAATTCACTATATTTGTTTTAAGTTTATACTGTTTATTATTGTTGTTTTCTAAAGTGTAAATATTCCTTTATTGATTCTATGCGCGAGTTTGCATATTCACTTAAGTTCTCATTCTCTAAGTTTGTTCCCCGCAAATATTTTTCATAGTACATCAACGGTATTGTTTTATCCTCATAGTATTTATCATAAAGAACCACTAATTGAAATACAATATTGGTATTACACTTATCATGCTCATACGCTTTGCGGTATGCTTTTATTGCTTCTTCAAACGCACCGATTAATTCATAATCATTTCCAAGATGCGAGTACGCTTCTGTAATATAGCCTGGTATCATTTTCTCAATCGCACGACTGATCATCTCGATAGAGCTCGTATATTTCTTAATTTCCTTATATAATAGCCCCATATAGAAATATGAAAGCGCGTCGCCGTCATCAAGTCTCACGGCCGATGAAAATGCTTCTATTGCTTTTTGTATTTTTTCAATATCCGTCTAATAATCTTTGTGGTTCGGATCGGTTGCAACCATATAATAACACAAACCCAGCCGCTGAAACTGCGCCGCTGTTGTATCTCCCTCTTCAATAAGTCTTTCATACTGAAGCCGGGCGGCTTGGTATCGCTTCAATTTGAATAATATTTCAGCAGCCAACCTATTCAAATGAATATTCATTCCGTTCTCACTCAATCCTTCCTGAACAACATAAAATGCGTTTTCATAATCCTCTCTTTTAACCAAAAGGTTTCCCAACTGAATCGGAACCGTTGCGTCATATTCATTTAATTTTTGAGCGCGCCTGTACAGCTCTATTGCCCTTCCCTCTTCACCAAACTTATAATTACAAAAAGCAAGTTGTTTGAAGATGTAACTATTTGTTGAATCGTTTTTCATAAGTTCGAAAAAAATTTCTGACACCTTTTTATAAGAAGCTCCGTTCATGTAAGCATTTCCAAGAGCCATCAAAATATTTGCGTCTTCCCTGTTTAACTCATACGCCTGCTCAAAAAACATCACTGCATAATTACTGGCACCCAAAAATTCATAATTTCTTCCCAACGCCAGTAATAATGGAATATCGAATTTTTCAGATTCATACGCCTTATACAATACACCTCTTGCTTTTTCATATTGAAAGAGTTGTTGGTACACCAACCCGAGATTATACAGAATCTTATAATCTGTGGAGTCGGAATCTAGAAGTTTATTCAAAACGGAAGCTGCTTCCTTATAATCCCCATTTAACATAGCCTGCTTTGCATCATTGAAAGAAATCTCCTCCTGGGCTCTGGAAAAGTCACAATAGAAAAAAATTAAAGAAAGAAAAATCCCCGCAAATATCGCTCTGTTCATATTTCACCCCATATAATATCGTACAAAGAAATAGATGTCACTTTCGGTAAAATGTTGCCGATTGTAAAAATTTTCTTATAAGAAGGTTTTGAATAATATTAAATAGAAACTTTTTGTAATATTACTTTGTATTTACAGACAGGATAATATAGAATTAAATAACCAACGATTTCTAACTAGAAATCGTCTAAAACGAGGTCGAATATTATGAACTTTAACTTTAATAAGCTAACTGTTAAAGCTCGGGAAATGGTCCAAAATGCGATTGAGATAGCACAGAATTACAACAACCAAGTTGTTGAGCCCGAACATTTACTCGCAGCGTTGATTCAAGATCCTTCTAATGTTGCCGTCTCAATATTACAAAAAGCCGGCGTGGGTATCGACACGATAAAAATAAAAGTGATTGAACTATTGGAGAATCTACCTAAAGTATCCGGCGCCGGGATAGGCAACCAACAATTATCGACAAACACGGCAAAGTTATTCGACAACTCGGCGAATGAAGCTAAAAACCTCAAAGACGAATACATATCAACCGAACATATCCTTATCGCTTTGGCAGAAGACAGGGGAAGTGTAAGCAAACTTTTAAAAGAGAACGGTGTTTCGAAAAATATTATTCTCTCGGCACTAAAGGACATTCGAGGAACACAGCGGGTGATATCTCAAAATCCCGAGGATACTTACCAATCGCTAAAGAAATACGGACGCGATCTGAACGAACTCGCACGTACAAACAAACTCGATCCCGTAATCGGAAGAGATGATGAAATCAGGCGTGTACTCCAAGTCCTTTCACGAAGAACAAAAAACAATCCTGTGTTGATCGGAGAACCTGGTGTCGGTAAAACCGCTATCGCAGAAGGTATCGCACATCGAATCGTTTCGGGCGATATCCCCGAAAATTTAAAATCCAAAACTATTATTGCGCTTGATATGGGAGCTCTTGTTGCAGGCACACAATTCCGCGGGCAGTTCGAAGAAAGGATGAAAGCGGTCGTAAAAGAAGTAACCGAATCACAAGGTGAAATTATTTTATTCATAGATGAGCTTCATCAATTGGTTGGCGCAGGCAGAACCGAAGGTGCGATGGATGCTGCAAATATTTTAAAACCTGCCCTTTCACGCGGTGAGCTTCATGCAATCGGTGCCACAACACTAAACGAATACAAAAAGTATATCGAAAAAGATGCCGCTCTCGAGAGACGCTTTCAACCCGTTCTGGTCTCCGAGCCGAGTGAAGAAGATGCAATCTCAATTCTACGCGGTCTTAAGGAACGCTACGAAGTTCATCATGGGGTTCGAATTACCGATGGCGCCATTGTTGCAGCCGTACAACTTTCCAACAGATACATTACCGATCGTTTCCTCCCCGATAAAGCAATCGATCTTATAGATGAAGCCGCTTCTAAATTAAGAATAGAAATCGATTCGATGCCGGAAGAATTAGATGCTCTGGAAAGAAAAATTAAACAGCTTGAAATAGAAAAAGAAGCTTTGAAACGGGAGAAAGATACCGACTCGAAAAAACGTCTTGAAGAAATAAAAAAAGAATTGAGCGGACTTGAGGAAGAACGCAACCGGCTGAAAAGTCATTGGCAACTTGAAAAGGATAAAATTCAAAAAATCCGCACAATGAAAAGCGATATCGAGAAGGCAAGGGGAGAAGCCGAAAGATATGAACGGGAAGGGAATTACGGAAAGGTCGCAGAACTGCGTTACGGCGTAATTAGCGAAATTGAAAAGAATCTCAAAAAAGAAACCGAGGAGCTTGCAAAAATTCAAAAAGACAGCAAAATGCTTAAAGAAGAAGTCGATGCCGAAGATGTTGCGGAAGTCGTTTCAAAATGGACAGGAATTCCTGTAAGCAAAATGCTTGAGAGCGAGAAATCCAAATTATTGCGGATGGAAGAAGAAATGCACAAACGTGTGATCGGTCAGGACGATGCTGTAGCCGCAGTCTCAAATGCAATTCGACGCTCACGTGCCGGATTGCAGGACATAAACCGCCCGATCGGTTCATTTATCTTTATCGGAACAACCGGTGTTGGAAAAACAGAGCTTGCACGTGCTCTCGCAGAATTCCTTTTCAACGATGAAAAGGCAATGATACGAATTGATATGTCCGAATACATGGAAAAGTTCTCCGTCTCACGTTTAATCGGTGCTCCTCCCGGTTATGTCGGTTATGAAGAGGGAGGTCAGCTTACCGAAACAGTAAGAAGAAAACCTTACTCTGTTGTTCTGTTGGATGAAATTGAAAAAGCTCACCCTGAGGTATTCAATGTATTACTACAAGTGCTTGATGACGGAAGATTGACAGATAACCAGGGAAGAACGGTTGATTTTAAAAACACTATAATTATCATGACCTCCAACATCGGTTCGCATTTAATACAGGATAAGTTGAGTTCCTTCACGGAAGAAAATGCAGATTCAATACTTGGCGACCTCAGAGTTAAATTGAGTGACCTGCTTCGCCAAACAATACGCCCGGAATTCTTAAACAGAATCGATGAGATTGTTCTTTTCAAACCGCTTTTGCGAAGCGAACTAAAACAAATAATTGACTTACAGCTTCAACGCGTCGGTAAAATGCTGGCGGATAGAGATTTATCTCTTGAAATAGATGATGAGGTGAAAGAATTTATTTTAGCGAGAGGCTACGATGTAACTTACGGTGCACGACCGTTGAAACGCACGATTCAAAAGCACATTATCAATCCTCTCTCCGCAGAATTACTGATGAACAAATTCTCTGCCGGTGATACCGTAAAAATCTGCTGTCCGGGGGAGGGGAAACTTGTTTTTAAGAAAGCATAGCCGCCTCAAGATTGAAAAAACCTTAAAGGTTTATCTTCTGCATTGATTCCAATGTTCATTCTTCCGAACTTTCCGTTGCTTAATTAAAGCAACCATAGGAGGGGCAATGAAAAAATTATTTTCAATTCTATTATTATTTCTCATTTTTTCTTTTCAACAAACCTTCTCGCAAAACGGATTCAATGAAGAAGCTCTCGATCAGTATATCAAAGCAGCGGTCGATTCTCTTAATGTACCGGGTTTAGCTGTGGGCATTGTAAAAGACGGCAACGTTATTTTTGCTCACGGTTATGGATTTAGAAACACATTAACCGGTGATCCGATAGATCCGCAGACGGTTTTCACAATCGCTTCATGTACAAAAGCTTTCACCGCGGCAGCAATTGGAATCTTGGTTGACGAAGGAAAGCTAAATTGGGACGACATAGTAACCGATTATCTCCCCGGCTTTCAGCTTTACGATCCTTACGTTACAAAAGAAATGCGGATAAGCGATTTACTTACTCACCGTTCCGGTCTTACAACATTCGACGGAGATCTCTTATGGTACGGTACCGACTACTCGCGTAAAGATGTTGTGCATAGAATCCGTGAATTACCTTTGAAAAACGGTTTTAGATATAAGTACGGCTACCAAAATGTTATGTTCATTACCGCCGGGGAAGTAATAGAATCCGTGACCGGGAAAACGTGGGATGACTTCCTGAAAGAAAGAATCTTCAAATCTATCGGGATGAACTCAACCAGCACAACAAAACAAGAATTGCTCAACACAAAGGATAAAGCATTCCCTCACCTAAACAAAGAACCGATGGAATTCTTGAACTATGATAACTGCGGTCCCGCTGGATCAATTAATTCAAACGTTGACGACTTACTGAAATGGGTAACGATGTGGTTAAACAACGGTAAAGTAAACGATGAGCAAATAATATCGCCGGCATCTATTAGGATGGTGACCTCCTCTCAAACGATTCTAAACGGCGGACCGGGAAATGAAATCGGGGGAACACATTTTAGAAATTACGGAATGGGCTGGTTCTTAATAGATTATTCGGGAAGAAAGGTAATTTCACACGACGGCGGTCTGCCCGGTTATATGTCCAGAGTACTTTGGGTGCCGGAAGATAATTTTGGTTTGGTAATATTAACAAATGAACTCTCCGCCATACTCAATCCGGTAGCATATAAAATACTAGACCTGTTCTTAAACGACAAAGATAAAGATTACATCACCGATGCCGTTGCCTCAATTAAACGATACCAAAAATATTCAGACGACAATAAAGAAGAGCGAAATTCAAAAAGGGTGTTGAACACCAATCCCTCCCGCAAGCTGGAAGATTATGCCGGAGTATATACCGACAAAATGTACGGCGATGCCGAGATTACTTTTAAAGACGTCGGTCTCACGCTAACGATGGTTCCTACGAAAGAATTGTTCACCGGCAAAATGGAACATTGGCATTACGATACGTTCAGGATAAAATTCAAAGATCCGTTTTTACCCGAAGGATTTGTCACATTCAACTTTAACTCGAACGCGAAGATAACATCGTTCAAGATAGATTTGCCCAATCCCGATTTTCATTTTTATAATTTGGAATTTAAAAAGCAATAAGTTACAGCTTCAAATAAGTTTAAATAAAAGAAAGGGAACAAAAGTTTTTGTTCCCTTTTTGATTAGGGATTTTGGGGGGATTATTTGATTTTAATTTCCAGCTCTTTCGGTTTTACTTCTTCCGCCTTCGGAATAGAAACGGATAATTGCCCGTCTTTGAACTCGGCTTCAATCTTATCGGATTTAATTTCTTTCGGCAGAGCGAAACTTCTATAGTACTTGCCGAACGTTCTCTCGATGCGATGATACTTTCCGTCTTTCTCTTCTTTCTCCTGCTTTCTCTCACCGCTGATGATGAGCTCACCGTTTGTATAGGATATTTTAAGATCATCTTTGTTCACACCCGGAAGATCAACTTTCAGCATATAATTGTCTTTGTCTTCATAGACATCCGTCAACGGCATCCAAACGGCATTCTCATATTCGTCCGACATTTCTTTCCTGGAAAGACCGAACTTGTCGTTGAAAGAACTCATCATTCTGTTGAACTCACGCTCAACGTTTAATAAATCTCTGAATGGATTGAATCTTACTAATGTCATGGTTTTACCTCCTTTATTGTTTTACAAATTTTTTATTCAAGATTTGTAAATACATATACAAGCGGAATGCCAATGACCAAAATGTTTCTAAGTGATTTTATTTCAACAAATTACGTCATTCTTTTTATGATGCGCCGTTTTTGCACAAATGACAGAGGATAAGCAGAGTCGTCAGCTGTTCTTTACCTCTGACAAAATATTTGCAATGATGGCAGAATAAAGACGTCCAATTTCACTATAACTTTCACACCCATAATTCAAATAGAATTGTTATGTTTCATACCGAAATTATTTTATCAATCATGGGAGTTTCTGTTTTGAAAAATATTCTCCTCGTCTTAATGGTTGCGCTCGGAGTTTTATTTCCTTACGGTCACGAATATGCATTTCTCATTCGATACATTTTAATGCTTCTCCTCATCCTTGCATTTCTAGATATCGGTATCAACAAGAACATCATTCAAAAAAGTCATTTTGTAATTCTTGCGGTTAATATACTTTTCCCTATTGCACTCTTTGTCGCCATCAAACCTTTCAACGAAACATTGGCAACCGCAGCCTTTATTACGGCAATTACACCTACTGCTATTGCTTCACCGGTTGTTACAAGTATTTTAAAAGGGAAAGTTGAGTATGTTGTTTTCTCTTTGCTGCTTACCAATATCGTAATTGCACTGCTTATACCTTTTCTGATACCGCTGCTTTTAGATGGGAATTCGAATATCTCCGTTATGCAGCTTTTATTTCCCGTTCTGACCGTCTTTTTAATCCCTTTTGTTATTGCGCAATTCTTCAAATACTTCATGCCTAAATTTCACGGTTACTTACTTCGTCATCGCAACTCATCTTTTTATTTTCTTGCTGCGAGCGTTTACTTAGCTACTGCAAAAGCATCGCATTACATCGGCACCGAGTTGAATGCCTCCATCGATATTGTATTTTATATCGGTCTTGCAACGTTTATTATTTGTGCAGTTAACTTTTTAATGGGAAGATTCTTAGGGGGAAAGAAGTTCTCTCAAGAAGGAGCACAGGCGCTGGGACAAAAAAACAACGCATTTACTATTTGGATTGCGCTGACTTTTCTCAATCCTGTTGTAGCGTTAGGTCCAACGTTCTACGTGCTGGCACATAATCTTGTTATTTCGGGGCAGTTGTATTGGATGAAACGAAAAAAGTTAAACGATAAAAGATAGACTGTAACCCTGCTTGCGGCAGGCGGGCGTCAAACGATAAACGACAATAGAAAGACAATAAAGTAATAGATTGGAAAAGCGGGGTGCCGCAGTTTGCACGACACCCTTTTACAAATTCGTTTTTCTATTCTTCAAGATATAAATTTCTAACCATCTGTTTGCTGTCCCAGGGAGCGGGATCACCGCCAAGATATTTATGGAACCATTCAAGATGAGAATTATAATACAACGGCATTGAGCGAAGTCCGCTTGGCCAGTGGCCATCATTTTTAAATACGATCAATCGTGAGTCGATTCCTTTTTCTTGAAGAACGGTGAAGTATCTTACGCTCTGTGTATAAGGAATGCGATAATCTCTTTCGCCCGTTATTATAAGCGTAGGAGTTGAAAAATTATCCACGCACTTGCTTGGTGATTTGCTTTCATACTCACTGGGATCGTCTAGCTTTCCTTTTAAATCCCAATAAGCAAACCACAACTCTTCGGTATCTTCTCTGAACTGTTGCAAATCGTAAATACTCATCATTGAGGCGAGACATTTATATCTTTTCGTTCTTGCCTGTAAGAGATTCATAAAATATCCGCCGTATGACCAGCCCATCGCCCCGATTCTATTTTTATCTACGTAAGGAAGTGTTTCGAGATAATCGGTTACTTTCATCACGTCCTCAAATACATTCCCATCCCATCCGTTGGAAATATCCGCCGTATATTCCTGCCCGAAACCTGTCGAACCATGCGGATTCGGAAATACAACTAAATAACCATATCCCGGATAAATCTGCCAATCGCCGCGGAAAGAATCCATCCACTGCATCTGCGGTCCGCCGTGAACATTAATTACAAGAGGATATTTTTTATTGGGATCGAAGTTGTGAGGCTTCACAATAAAAACCTGACAAGGCTTACCGTCAGCGCCTTTTACAAAAGCCTGCTCGGCGGGTCTTACGTCAACCTCATCTGTAAAATCCTTGTTGAAGAAAGTTATATCTCTTTTTGATTTTGTTTTAAAATCATACCTGGCAATATCGGTTGGTTTATGAACATACGAATAAGAATAAATCACAAAATCATTCTTGGGTGAAAGAGAAAAACCGAACACGGGGACTTTATCGATTATCTTTTTCATTTCCAGAGAATTGATGTCGATTTTATATAACGGTTGATATCCACCCTCCATACCGATAAAATATATCGACTTGGAATCGTTTCCCCATTCGAAATCCGCCACCCAGTTATCGAATGCATCAGTAATAATTTTGCTTTCGCCGGTACTTCTATTATACACAGCTAACCTAACTCTATCCGACTCATAACCGTCGATAATCTGTGTTAAGTAAGCAATGTGTTTCCCGTCGGGTGAGTATTTTGGATTTATATCGGCTCCTTTGTTCGAAGCCGTAATATTTTTCAATCCGGTTCCGTCTATTGAAACAGTCCAAATATCTACATTTGTTGAAGATTCCTGGTTTGCCACTCTCTTTGAATCAAAAACAATTTCTTTAGAGTCGAGAGAAAAATTATAGTTGCTGCTTCCGCCGACTGCAAATGCCGGAGAATAAAAATATCCGGGGGTAATATCGGTTACGTTATTGTTCCCGATATCATAAACAAAAATGTGAGCGTACTGCCCATCTTCATACTCCGTCCAATGTCTTATGAACAAACTATCTGCAAGATGAGCTTGTACCGGACCGTTCTGCATCGCATCACTGATTTTTTCGTTGCAGTTAACATCGGCGCCACACTCGGGAAAAACATTTGCGGTGAACACAAAATATTTTCCGTCATCCGAAAGTTTCGGCGATGAAAGTCCGAGTCCGTAATCGGTTATTTGTTTTGCTTCGCCTCCGTCAAACGATAAATAATATACTTGTTCGGTTCCGCTTCGTGTTGAAACAAAATAAATTCCTTTATCGTCAGTACTCCATATCGGGTTGTAATCGCCGGCAGGATTATTCGTTAGTTGTCTTAAGTCCGAACCGTCGGCATTCATCAAGTAAATATCGGTGTTTGATTTCTGTTCCCGCAGATTACTTGTTGTAACGGTAAAAGCAATTTTACTCCCGTCATGCGAAATTACATGAGAGCCGACACCTTTCACTTTGTAAAGATCTTCGATTGTGAAAGCTCTTTTCTGAGCATTGCTTACGGTCAACAAAACCGTAAAAAATATTAAAAGAATCATTGCACTTCTTTTCATCTTGTTTTCCCTCATTAAATATTTCTTAAGATGTGTTTGTAAATATGCAGAATTTAACTATTACCGCACAATGCAAAAGGGTGAAAATTTTGAGGATAATGATCGAGAAAGAATGGGAGAGTTTTGCTCTCCCATATTATAAACTATTGAAGCGTAATTGAACCGAGGTCTGTTGATTGCCCGCCCGTAACATTTACTCCGTTCTGCTGAAAAGTTTTATCTTCTTCGTCTACAATCACTACTTTATAAGATCCGGACTCCGGTAGGAAAGATAACTCAAATTCTCCCGTCGCAACATTCACAATCGAGGTCGTGACAGTATCATTAGATTGAATAGCAAAAGCGAGGGGATTTGCTTCCGGATTAGTAACGGTTCCAATAATCGATCCGGTTTGTGAAATATCTACAACCCTTATTACCGGATGAAGTTTATAACTATGCGGATTGTTTGGTGGACCGGTTGTACTAATTGATTTGCCGAGATCAAAATCAATTACCAACTCCATCGTCTGTCCCGCTTCCAGGACAAAGTGAGTATTGAACTTCAAACCTGACGTGGATCCGCTCGGAACTTCCAATGGATGTGTAACGCCGTCAACTACTATAGTAGCACTGTCGATCTTCAAACGAATTTGATTTACGTGTCCGACCAAAACATCCATTTCGCCGAGTTGAAGTGTGTTGCCGTTTCTATAATCCAATAAATTAATTGTTGTGGGAACTTGCATGAACACGGCCCAGATCGAATCTACCTTTACGGCTATTTCGGTGAAAGAAATGTTTACCGCATCATATGTGTTGGGTGCGTCGGTTAGTTGAACCGAGAGTCGTGCAGTCTCTACCGGTTCGATGCTTGTACAGTACCAAAATAAGGTTGAGAACAGACCGATAAAAATCATCGAAAAAACAATTCTTTTCATAATTCCTCCATTGTGCAAAAAGTCATGAAGAAATATAGAATAAAACTGTTTTTTAGTGTTGATCTAAAACAAATGCCGGTTCGGATGTTTTCCCAAATCACATCCGCCTTTGTAGAAGCGATTTTAGAACTTCTCCCAATGAACAACTTTGTCCATCGATTTTCTGTCTTTATCGTGCCTGTCGGGATTTTTCGAATCATCCGGATAACCGACCGGCAGTAATGCAATCGGCTCAAGTGCCGAAGGCAACTTTAACATCTCTGCACATTTCATTGAGTTGAACTGGCAAATCCAGCACGTTGCCAATCCAAGTTCCGCTGCCTGCAGCGTCATGTGATCGATTGCTATTGCAATATCGATATCGCAGTGATCTTTGCGGTCTTCACGTTTCCACGATGATTCGTGATCGCCGCATACGACAATGATAACCGGCGCACTTTTCAGCCATTCACGTTTGTAGGTTGAACAAATCATTTCGAGACTTTTCCTTTCACGAATCACGACAAAATGCCACGGCTGAAGATTGCATGCGGAAGGTGCAACCCTTCCGGCTTCCAATACCTGTAATAATTTTTCATCTTCAACCGGTTGATCTTTATACTTACGGCAGGAATATCTTTTCTTCGCTAATTCTAAAAATTTCATTTTGCTTCACCAATGTTATTATTCGATAGCCTAATATCTAGGTTGGATAACTATTATTCAAGAAAAGAAATTTAAAATAAAAAAGCCCGAAGCATAACGCCCCGGGCTGTATAATCGAAAGTAAGGGGGGATTACTTTCTCTTATATCTAACTTCCATAGACTTATATTCTTTTCCGTCGACGGTCATATACATCTCGAAATAATTATTGTTACCGTCAATATAATGATAAATTTGACGATATGGCATTTCCATACCGTACGCCGGATCGTAGGCAGACCCGGTATATGTTATGGTTTTAGATTTTTCATCATAATTACCGTGGCTTACCATAACACCGGTCCCGAAATTATCGATCCAGACATTTATAAATTCTTGTTTACCGTTATCAAATGCATCAGTACTTATTCCGTTCATTTCCATTCCCATCGCATCGAACTTTTGGGTCGATCTTGAGTATCTTCCGCCTAAGATCATTTCAACTACGGATGTGCCATTGGATATCATCGGTTCTGCATCGGGAGCCGGCCAATAAGTCATTTCACCTTCCCATTCACCTACATTTGCAGCAAGTAATTCGTGTCCCCAGCTGGGCGTCATATATTCCATCCAGGTTGTTTGTTCGGGGGACATTTCCTGCTGTTCCTCCTGGGCAACCGCAATACTCACAAATACCGTGAAAATAACGGCAATAATTAAAAATGCGTTTTTCATTAATCTTCCCTTTCATTTTTTATAACGGATGCAAATATAACAAAAAAGAATTTATATCCGTTCCATCTTGAAATTATTAATAATAATCGAAATTTTAAGTTCTAAAATAAAACATGCCTGTCAATCGATGGAACAAGGACACAATATATCATGTCCCTACAACTTTGAAACAATGACACGCTGCATCGTGTCCCTGTAATTTTGAGAAAAGGACGCGATTCATCGTGTGGCAAAACATTTGGAGGACGAATAACACACATGAATAGAAACATACTCAAAATAATCGGACCGGGATTATTGATCGCTGCAACGGGTGTGGGTGCCGGCGATCTTGCAGGCGGTGCATTCGCTGGAAGCAAACTCGGCATGACTGTCTTATGGGCTGTATTGCTCGGTGCATTTTTCAAATACGTAATTACGGAAGGACTTGCACGCTGGCAGCTGGCAGCCGGAAACACAATTTTGGAAGGATTGTTTTTCAAATACGGCAAACCGGTTGAGATATTTTTTCTCGTTTATCTATTAATATGGTCGTTCGCCGTGGGGTCGGCATTGATAAGCGCATGCGGCGTTGCAACCCATGCATTGATCCCGATATTCGATTCACCCGAACACGGCAAAATATTTTGGGGAATTATTCTAAGTATTATCGGCCTTGTAATCGCATGGCGCGGCAGTTACGAATCATTCGAAAAGATTATGAGTGTCTGCGTCGGAATAATGTTTCTTACTGTCGTTATTACTGCCGCATTGATAAAACCGAATTTTACGGAAGTGCTGAAAGGAATTTTTATTCCCTCAATTCCAGCTTACATTAATCCCGATGGAAAAGAGCAAGGTGTTGTTTGGACTTTGGCTCTCATGGGAGGCGTGGGGGGAACATTGACAATTTTAAGCTACGGCTACTGGATACGGCAAAAGGGGAGAACCGACCGTGAGTTTCTCAGAACATGCCGGTTCGATCTTGCCGCCGCATACTTTGTTACGGCACTCTTCGGTATAGCGATGGTTATCATCGCGTCGCAAATAAATTTGGACCAGGGCAGCAGCGCAAAATTAGTTGTAAACTTATCGGCAAAATTGAAGGAGATTATCGGCAATACGGGAAGTATTTTGTTTATGATCGGCGCTTGGGCGGCTGTGTTCAGCAGCCTGCTCGGCGTTTGGCAATCCGTTCCATACATGTTCGCAGATTTCTGGAACATGTTCCGAAGGAACATCCCGACTTGTCGGGACCAAGTTCCAACAAAGCCTATACTGATCGTTAATACAAAGGGACGTCCCTACCGCACATTCCTCATAGCAATAGCGTTTATACCCATGATCGGTTTAGGGTATCAGTTTGTTGTCATTCAAAAAATCTATGCCGTGCTCGGTTCGCTTGTTATTCCCTTCATTTCGATTGCATTACTTCTGCTTAATTCGGACAAGCGACTGGCAGCCTATAAAAACAAATTGACTACGAACATTCTGCTGGTTTTGATAATTCTTCTCTTTCTGTACATCGGTTTGCCG
>Ga0154609_1078_pt9 | contig 37330 bp, 59 predicted proteins | sample Rifle2008BG13ft_FD_116038 | JGI IMG/M metagenome (GOLD analysis project Ga0154609, IMG submission 116038) | Ignavibacteria bacterium RBG_13_36_8 | reverse complement strand
ACGGCTACGGGATTCGTGATAGATGTTATAATACCGGTTATTCCTACATAACCATTTGTGTCTACCTTAACCGCATAATATTTACCGCCGCCGGTTGAATCGTAACCGAACATAATTTTACCGGCATACGTTATGCCGATAAACGGTTCACCCCCTTTCAATATTATTTCGCTTTGCGCGTATAATGATGCTGCCAGTAACCAGAAACTGGCAATCAGCAAATAGATTATTTTTTTCATTTAGGTACCTCTTTATTTTTTAATTTCAATTTTTCCAAACGAGCATTTTTCTGATCGTTCAATTCTACTACCGCGCCAAGATGCTGATTGCATATCGGGTCTGCTTGAGCAAGCTTATCCTTTTGAGCGTTGTACTGCTGGCTGTGCCATTGTATTCTTGTGTCAATATCCGCTATAAAAACCGAATCCGCCGCAGTTAGCGTTGTGCTATTTTCTTTTTCTTGAGCATTCAAATTCATAACAAATACAATACAGATCGCCATTAAGATTATTATCCTTTTCATACCGTCTCCTATTTTTAATTTTATTTTGATTACGACCTATCTTCTAGGTCCCTTTCCTTTTTTCTTGCACACAGCATTTCTCTTATTTATTTATATATCATTAGCTGCCTTAGTAATATTTACATTGCCCCAATATGTTGTTATTGTCTGCGATGTTGAAGTGTAGACCTTTAACTGTATGTAATCGCTTGCAGATAATGAATAATAGCAAGTTCCGCTTATTGTTTCCAATTCACTTGCGGCATGGATAGTAATATTACTTTTTGATTTTGATAATTCCGTTGAACCGTTTTTATATAAACACCAATAAACCGAGACACCGGCATTATTACCTGTGAAGTGCATTTCATAATCCAACTTATAATAACCGGCCGATGAAACCGTTAGCTTATCATTTGTTGCATCGTAAGTTAAATTTTTAACATTTCCGGTTGTCGAGCTCGTCCATGCTACCCATGAATTGTTAGGATTATGACTCGTTCCACTTCCGTTATCGTACATCTCTCCAAACGCCGGTGCAAATAATTCCAAAGACGAAACACCGCATACACTTAGAACACCGGTTGCGCTCGAAATAGCAATTTTATCCACAGTCATACCAGTAACTTTTGAATAAGCCAGACTTGTAATCCATGAAGGATTTGCATACGAACCGCTCGTATAAACTCCATTAGTAACTGTCGCTGCATTGCCTGTGCATGAACCCGAGCTACCGGAAACATTACCTGTAACATTACCGGTTAAGTTACCCGAAAATGTTGCGGTTATTGTACCTGCCGAAAAATTGCCCGATCCATCCCTATACACAACGGAATTTGCCGTATTGGTAGAACGTAAATTAATCCATCCAAAAGTTGTCTCAGCACCATAAGCCAGTACCTGAGTCTCGTCAGTAGGCGCCGGTATAAAAGTGGTCGTATTTGCCGCAGATTGAATCGGTATTTTATTTATAAGCCCCCCCGCAATATTAGTTGATGTAGTTGCCGTTGTAGCATTACCGGCTAATGTTGCCGTTATCGTTCCCGCCAAAAAGTTTCCGCTTGCATCCCTTTGTACAATAGTGCTTGCAGTATTTGCATTCGTATATTGTAACCAAGAAAATGTATTAGTTGCCGAATAAGCCAAAGCTCTACCCGTACCGCCGGGTGCATCTATAAATGATGTTACGTTTACTCCCGTTTGGTATGGTATTTTATTCGCCGCTCCATTCAAAATATCTATTGCATAATTAGCAGTATCGGCACCTCCAATTACTTCTTCAAAACTCCATACTCCCGAATTATATTTAACATACCCATTACTAAACGCCGGGAATGTTATGTTCCCCCATTTAGTTATATATCCTGCGGAATCAATTACAAATTTCCCGCCGCCCCAACTAAAGTTTCCATTCTTATCAATTTTGCCTCTATAATCTCCACTCTCCGAACCACTTGTAAAAAAATGAATCTCACCATTTATATTTGTTGCGGCTAAACCTAACCCATTTACGCCAGTGCTGAATAGAGCTAATCTGCTGGGATAAATAAGATAAAAAGGTTCGCCATCATGGTTGCTATTATAGTAAGTTAATCCTCCGTAACTCCCAGCGACTAATGTATCACCAATTACATATTGAGTTGATGCAGTACCTCCTGTATTCCTATTATATAATCCAAATCTATAAACGGCGTTTGTAGATTTTTTATTTATGTTCGAGCCGGTAAAAATATTATCGTTCGCAAGGTAAACATCGCCGCCAACCGCTGCGCCGGTTGTATCCCACGTTAAATTACCTAGATCATCCGTTTTTAATTTTCCGTTTGCAAGAAGCGTAGCCGGCCAATTATAACCGATATTATTTATCTTCGTTATGTTCCCGTTAGGGTCCACAACAAATTTTCCGCCGCCGAGATTTAAGCTATCCAATAAATAAAGACTGCCGTTGTAAATTTGGTTCTGAGTCCAAGTTATTGCTTGATCATCCAGCCATTGTTTTATTGCAATCCTCAGACTATCATATCGTATTTTGCGCCAAGCGTAGGCATTTGATGCAGTATCCTTCTGCATTGCGAAAATATCGCTTACCGCAATTGTAGCCGGTCCAACAGCCTGATAATTTTTAAGTGCCGTCTGCCCTTGCGAAATACCCGCAAATGCTGCAATTAGTAAAATCATTAAAATAAATTTTTTCATTTTATCACCTTTGTTTTAACTATCGTCTTTAATTAGCTCCCCGGTGTCATCTGTAATAGTCTCACCTGTATCGTCTGTAATAATATTCGTTAAACTTTCAGCCATTACACACGGATCTACAGAAATAAATTCTATAAATGCAGCTATCTCAAACCTTACAGTATTCAAATAAAATGTCTTTAATTCCGTCAAATAAAATTTTATAATATCTCCGTTCGAATCCTTCATCGGCTCACCATCTCTATGCCTGTATAGCGTTACTTCATCATATTTATAACCGTTTATTTCATTATACTTATTTCGCACTGTCTCTGTGTCTATAATCAAAGTAACCGGATCGATGCCGTATTTATATAAATAAATAGTCCCATTAAAAATATAATGCTCATCCGTATTCACAATTTCCCTATGTCTATTCATCACACTTTGAGCTACACGGTAATTCGGCTGCGGTTCGTCATCGCCGTAAACAAAATAATCCAGCAATATCTCGGCATTGTCACTTGCTATAAATTTAGGTGCACCCGTCCCGAATATCATTCGGCTATCTCTATTAATTCAATTATTGATTCACTTACTTCTGTATCTATTTTATTACTTAGCACATTGTAATTTGTTGAACCGCCGTCGTCTTTGTATCCGGTTATTATCTTTGTAATAGTCTGATCTTTTATCGGCTCTCGGATAAAATCCGTGTTATTGAAATACTCATATGACAATTCTACTGCTTCATACGGCATTGTGAAACAAGGTGAATATCCGCTCGGATCATCATCGGGGAATAAAAGATCGCCATCATTTGCACTTCCCCGTGTATCCCGCAGAAGACAGACCAACCCGTTAATCCATTTTACCGCTGTTTTATCCCCGGCATTGTAAAAATCTACCGTCGGCGTTACTATATCATAAGGCAAATTGAATTCGGCAGTATGACTGCTTTCTCTATAATATTCCCATCTTGCAGTCGTAGCTCCATTATTCATTGTTAATGATTTATATTTCGCCTTCATCGTCTCCGGCATATTTTCATATTTATAATCGTCGTCTAATGCTAGTTCGCTCAATTGCCCCGCATAAATCAATCGGTATGTTTTCTTACCCGTTGTTTGAATTCGTAATGTTAAAAATCCGCATAGTATTTGTATTATATCCCAAAAGGTCGGCTGTTTATCTATCAAATTAATATCATCCGGAATATCCACCGGCATTACTACTTGATCTTGTCCGAGTGAGAATATTGCTCCTTCATCTACTGCGAAATGCTTCACCGCAAAATTATGCCATGTCCCATCTACATCAGTTCCCGCTACTACCGCATCTTCACAATAGCTCGTATCTAATGTTAATCCGCCTATCTCAAACATTTTTTTTATTAAATATAAAATTTGGAAATTCCCAAGTTCAACCAACTCCCCGCCATAATAATGTATTTGATTATCCGGCTTTCTGAATTCAATATCCGTTGTATCCGTTGTCATCTCAGTATAATGAGTATTGTAATCCATATCATAGATCAATAGATTATTCAGATCCTGAACAACGTTAATAACATATCTGCTTTCTCCGTAATTCGGTTTAACGCTGTTTATTTTTCCGCTGAATCTTACATTTTCATCAACATAAAAATATACCTCATCCCCCTCCGCCGGTGTGAATATTATCTTATTAACTATTTCCATATTGAATTCCGATATCACCGGTTCCCAATTTTTATTGCGGTTAGTTATAGGTATCGGATCACATGCTTCTACATAATCCGTTACATCGTAAGTAGTCTCTCCGTTTTTTATTTCCATCCTAAAACTCATCCAGCTTCACTCCATGTCTGCTCATAGAATTTATTTCTTTTTGTACCGTCTTTTGTACAAATTCAATCCCCGGAGTTTTCTGTTCAATAAATACAACCGGGCGTTTTTGCTTATTAATAGCTATAACCATTGCTTCCAAATATCCTTTTATATCTGCCAATCCATTCTGGTCTCTAGTAGCCGCCGCCGGTGTTACCGTTACACGTTCCCCGCTTTCTACCATTATAGGGAACGAATCTCCCGGGTAGCCGGGCGGAACCGTAAACGAACTTACACCGCTTGCGAATTTTGGTATTCTTGTATAAGAAACATTTCCGCCGTAATTAACAACACTGCCGCCTTTGGAAAGCCCGGGTATAAAACTCAGTATTGTAGTTATTATTCCCAATCCGCCGCTTGCGCCGGATTTTTCCCCGGCGTTCATCTTATCTACGATATCGGAAATTCTGATTGCGGCCTGCAATGCCATATTCAGCCATGAGAGAAAACTTTTACCGCTTCTATCGAATGCATTTGTTAAGGCATAACCGAATTCGGAAGCCGAACTCAGCATATCTTCATGCAGCGCATTTTGTTTTTCGATTCCTTTATCAAAAGAATCTATTAATGCATTAGAGAATTCATCATCAAGATTATTAGACCATTCTATTATTGCTTCATCTATTTTGCTCCAATCTTCATCGGATATTATTTCCGGTCTAACAAAAAATTCCGCTCTTTCCCTATCCAAATCGGATATCATTTTATTCTTCATTTTCTCAAGATCGAATTCTTTAGATACTTTTTTACTTATTTCATTTACCTCTTTGTCTATCATATCTACACGGTATTTATAATAATCTTCATCCAGCCATTTTATTTCATCATAATACTTTTTAATAGCTTCCTCTTTTGCTTTCAGCGCTTCTAAAATTTTCTTTTTTTCTTCTTCCGTTAATTCTTTTGTTGTAACGGTTGTAACCGTTGGTGCTGTTTCCGTTACCGGTACCGGACTTAATATTCGCTTTATAGCTTCGGCTTGCGCTTCCAGCATCATTTTCTTTTCTTTAAGGAGTTCTATTTCTTCCTTCAAAGCAGCATTGCCGGCTAAAGACGAAGGTTTTTCCCTTTCTGCTTTAGTCAATTTTTCATCTAGTCCTTCCCATTCTTTCACCATCGAATCAAGTTCTCTTTTTAAATCATCGCTGTCATAACCGGTAAAAGCTTCCATCCATCCTTCAATTGCGCCTTTGCCTTTATAACTTTCCGCCAGAATCTTTTCTTGAGCGTCCGCCCATCGGCCGGTTATTTTATCCAATCCTTGTGTAAAATTTTCAACCAGCCATGTTAACGCCGGTGCAAAATTATCTATTATAGATGCCGCCAATACGGTTATAGATGCATTCAATTTATTTATCTTAAAATCTATAGACTTGGTTTGTTCATCGAACGCCCTTCCCATTTCTCCGGCGCTTTTTGTCATTTCATCCAAATCGCTAGCCGCCATTCTTGCATTCTGCCCTACTAATTGCAGCATACCTTTTACTGCCTCGGTACGGCCGAATAGTTTAACCATTTGTTCTTGGTTACCACCGAGTACGGTATTCAAATCGACCAAATATTGCTGTAATCCTTTCGCTTTTAATGCTTCTATGGAAAATGCTTCGGCTACTTTCGGCCCCATTTTCCGGGCTTCATCTTGGCTCTTTAATACAGCCGTAAAGATTGCATTAAGCTGCGTTGCGGCTTCTTTCGTGAGCACGCCTTGTTTAGTCATTGTAGCCAGCGCTGCGGCATCTTCCGTAAAGCTTATTCCGAGCGATGCGGATAACGGAGCGAATTCGGCAATGCTTGAAGCCATTTCTTCGAACGTTGTTTTACCAAGCCGCACCGTTGTAAACATTATATCGGCTACTTTATTAGCTTCGGAAGTCTGCATATGGAATGCATTAAGAACGGAAGTCAATCCGTCAACGGAAACTTTTGTATCGGTTAATCCCGCCTTTGCGGCTTTTGTCGCGGTTTTAAGAAAAATTAAAACATCCGCCGCTTGCACGCCGGCAGATGCAGCTTGATATAATCCTTCCGTTAATTCCTCACCCGAAGCTCCCAATTCCACTTGCAGATCTCGTACACCCTCACCCATCTTTTTAAAATCAGATTCGGAAAGTTTAAGAATGGTATTCACATTACGCATCCCCTTATCGAAACTCACCAACTCACTCAATGCTTTTTCCATACCGCGGAAGCCTACATATATGGCGGCAAATTGTGCGGCTTTATTCAACGCATTTTTGAACATGCCCTCCATTCGTTTAGCAGAACTTTTTGTTTTGTTTTCTATCTGCTGGAGTTTACGTTCTATTGCCGCCGCACGTCCATCGAAATTGACATATATTGTCTGCCCGCTTCCTAACACTTACATTCTCCCTTCTTTTATCATCTCTGTATATTCCTCTTCGCCGGTTATTTTTTTATCGCGATCGGTCTGCAGTTCCAGTTTACCCCACATGCTGTTTTTTATGTTCACGGACTGCTCTAATAATACAACGTATTGTCTCGATGAAATTTTTTTCAAACTTTCAAGAGTAAAACTCGGGAAGGCATTAAGTATCAGCGTATCGGCAACTTCACGGCTTATCGGGCTTCCGCTTTTTTTTTTATGTTGCGCGTAAGAAAACCGTATAGACCCGGCTGTTTCTTTTTCCATTTATTCAAAACTTTTTTATCTATCCCGAGTTCCGAAATTATATCCGCATCATCCGCCAGTTCTATCAATTCCAATTCCGTTACCAGCCGGCTCAATTCCTTTTCAAAACCTTCCGGCAGTATTTTTAAGAACTCCTCATAACTTACTTCCGGGTTGGCAATTTTGAATGAATTATAGCAGATAAGTTTTAATTCATCCGGCTGAGAATTGATGTAGAATTCTACATCCCGGTTAGTGTAATTATGATTTATTATCTGCGTAAATAAAACCAGCCGTTCATCCTGGTCTTTGATATTGGCAGCAACAAAATCGGTTTTGTGTTTACGCACCCGGTCTTGATAATAGAAGTAATCGGAATCGCATTTATCCCGTTCAGAAAAAACATACTCCTTGCCATCGGCAAGTTTTAAGCTGATTGTTTTCCGATCCATGTACCTTAAACCTTATTCCCGTTTTTTAAGTATTATCAGTTCTAAGCCAAGCTCCGGTGCCTTTGAAAGTGTTCGAAAACTTAACCGGGTCACCTCCGGAAACTTGCAACGCCTCTCCTTCTTCGTTTATTATCCCGTTGCCGCTCCATGTAACGTCATCATCCTCATGCAAGACCAGACCTATTACAGCACCAAATTGGATATTATTGATACCTCCCTCAATCAATCCTTCAATCGCACCATCAATTTCATAGAGCCCATCGGGTAGAAAATCTTTGCCTGAGACAGAGCCGGAATCGCTCGTTTCTTTAAGCCCGAGCGTCTTTTTGATATTCCAATTTGTGATCTTCGCAGATCTCCGTGCTGTTCCGCCGCTTGTGTATGTCTGTGCGGTTGTAAGAGCAACCGTAAACGAATCGACGCCCGGTACAGTGGCAACAACAAAATGAGTATTAAGATCGGTCATGCCTACAACATCGCCTATCAAGATTCTATCTCCCACGCTTAAACCGTTAGCGGCTGCCGTTACCGTTACAACCCCGGTATCATGTACTGCGCCGGTTATGGTTATTTCGGAGCCATGCAATACTTTTCCGTCTTTACCGGATATTTTTGCCATTTATCACCTCAATTTTATTTTCTTCAAAAATGTTTTTGCTAAGTGGTGTCAGTTCTAGCCCAAGCTCCGGTGCCCTTAAAAGGGGCACTTAATTTAACGGCATCGCCGCCGGATACTTGAAGCGTCTCTACCTCTTCCGTTATTATTCCTTGTCCTTGCCAGTAGACACTAGCATTTAAGCTTAACTTCAAATTCATTTCCGTGCCGAAAGTCGGAGGTGCTGTTCCCCCTTCAATGAAACCTTCAAAACCACCATCAACTTCATAAAGCCCATCGGGTATAAAATCTTTGCCGGAAACCGAACCGGAATCACTCGTTTCTTTTAATCCGAGTATTCTTTTGATATTCCAGCTCGTAATTTTAATTTCTGTTGGTCCGGCGCCGTAATACGCTTTTCCGTCTTTACCGGTTATCTTGCTCATTTATCTATTCCTTCTATTTAATTTTTGAATTTCTGTTTCAATTTTTGTTTCAATATCTTTTTTGAATTGATCCAATTTTTCGAATAATTCCTTTTGATCTACCTTATATTGCATCCCCGTTTCTAACGTAGTGATCCGGTTTTCAAACGTTCCATAGAAAACTAAGAACGTGATAACAAATCCCAAGACAACCACAATTATTTTGATTACATCATATACTTTTTTCGCTCCGTTATTTTCTTTTGCCATATTAGAATACCTTTAGAATTATTAGTCCGACAACAATTATGCAGATCAAAATTAAAATCAGTCTGTAAGGAAATGGTTTTTCTACACCCATTACTACAAGCGTTCCGTAAGTGAGCCATGCTTTGAACATGTTCCAGTAATCGCCGAATTTATATCCACCGGCATCGGCATTACCCGGCACTTTAACCGGGTCGAGAGTAACCGGCAGTTTCTTTTTTTTCATCGGAATTTTATCCATTCCCTTCGGTTTCAAATCTTCTTTTTTAAATTTATCTTTTGCCATTTTTTTTTAGGTCTAATTTTTTTAATAAAGCGGCACGGCATTACCCGCGCCGCTCTTTTGTTTTGTGTCAGCAACTACCACAATTGCTCACCGGCAAATTTTAGCCGCCGGATTTTGTTACACCGGCCCGTAAAGTACCTAATCCCAACCCGATCATTATTTTATCTGCTGCAGTACCCAAATCATTGTTTATTAGACCATCCACCACCACTGCATAAATAATGGTAAGAGCCGCAATTATGTACGTCTTTCTACCTTGAAGCCATTGAATCATGATTCACCTTCCTTTTGTTTATTGTTATCCGTTTCCGGATCTTCATCTACATTACTTTGCCCCTCTGCCCCTTTATTATTTGGTATCTCAGAACCTCCCGAAGTTTCCCCTTCTTCTTTGATTAGCTCCACCGGTTTTTCCTCAATATCCCCCGCTTCAAATCTGTATTTCAATAATTCTTTTTCTTTCAAATTATTAACGGCAACGCGTATTAACCCTACGATATTTTTTATCTTCTCTGCATATTTCGGGTCGGTAGCATATTTCTTTTTGCTGTTTTGTATAGCCGCAACAAAATCGACCGGATCTGTATGAACAAATACGTGCGGCCATTGCCTTTTTATTAATTTCGCATGAGCAAGGAAACACTCAAACGGGGTCGGGAAAGTTTCGAACTTATCTTTTATTTTATAGCGTTTACCTTTACTCACTTCTACCGTATCGATTTCTTGGCAGCCGTAATTTTCATAACTGCTGTCTTTAATTCCGAAGAAATTATTACCGGGTGCTTTTTCTCCCCATGCGCTTTCTAATGCCGCTTGTGCAAGCGTGGTTTCCACCGGTACTCCGGTTTCAATTTTATTCTGCCATGCATACGGGAAATATTTTTCTACAAAATCTCTTGGTTTCATCTATACCCTTTATTTTTACCGTCTGCCCGTCTGATAGGCGGGTTTGACGTTTTATTATAAATCTCTGCCGAATATTTTTTTAAACTTCTTTTTTGCCTCTTGGCAATACAAATTAGAATATTGATGCAACACTTCGGTAACTTCATTGAATGAAAGAAGTTTATTGAATTTTTTCTTTAACCGGGTATTCGTTCTTTCCTGAACCTTCACAATCACCCAATTATAAAATCCTAAAGTCTGTTTTTTATCTTTCATTTTATCTCTCTAATTGTTTTTTTACGTTAATACACCCCATCATCATGCATCCATTTTTCATTTGCGGTATGAATAACGTTTATGTTAATCGAACCTTCGGCTCTATCCCGGTCCGTTGGTTCTCTATCAATTTCGAAATTCTCCGGAATGAACACGCAATAACCATAATCCGTATTGAATGTACTTTCGGCTAAGTACAAGCATCTAAGAATAGAACAGCCCATCTTCTGAATGTGAACGTAAACATCCGTAATGCTTTCACCCTTAGAGCAGCCAAGCTGTATTTCCACTTTCAAAACTTCTTGCTTGCCGTCATTTTGATAAACGCTATTATGATCTTTAACATTTATCACTTGTTTATCGGCTTCATTCGATTCCGGCGAAGGCATCCAGTGCAAAACTTCATCCTCTTCAACATCAATTAAATACCCGCCGGTTATGGAAATGGTTTTTAATGCCGTGATTATATCCGCCGCTATGGATTGCTGTTTTGTCACGCTATCTCACCCATAAATAAATTGTTCTTGCAGCCGCTTGGTTAACCGCCGCCGCGCTTGTACCGGATCTTACTTTTATATAGCGCAAAAAACCTTCCGCCTCTTTAGGGTCTATTAAATAAAAACCGGAAGCGGAAACGTTAAATTGCAATTCATATAACCCGGAGAAATTAACGTTGCGCCAGTTGGTCCCACCGGTTGTGTCGTTACAAGTTTGGAATGTTAGATCCGCCGCAGTCCATGCCGTATCAATCTGAATTGCAATCGGCGTTCTATCTCCCGCATCTATTATTCCGCTTAATGAAGCGGCGGAATCCATTGCAACGGTTAATTCTGTGGCTATTTGGGCATTCGCAATTCCGGTAAACAGAATCAGTGTAATCAAAAAAGTTTTTATATTCATTTTAACCTCTATGTTTGATCGTAACTCAATTCAATTAATGCCGCTCCCTTACCGTTAAGCTGAATTTCTTTTATATAAAAAGGACTACCTTCATTTTCATCTTCAATGACTATTTCGTCGCCTTGTTTGGCGTCGTATAGTTCGCTTTCTCTTATAAGTGCAAATGGGTTTGAACCCGTCCAGTCTATTTCAAAAATTTTTTTGAGTGCATTTTCATTATTAAAAAGAACAGAAACAGTATAATCATCTTCATCGGTGGATAAGACCGCGCTTTGTTTAAAGCCGCGTCCTTCAATCATGTTGTTAAATAAGTCGTCGTAAAAGTCTCTCGTATCCATTAAAAAGTTCCATCATGTTTTAGAAAAGCGCGGAACTTAATCCGCGCCTATTTTATAATTAGGAGAATGAAATTACTTTTCCTTTTTATCTTCTCCCTTTGGGCTAAGCCTTTCACCTTTACCGGAAGCTATCAATTGCACTTTATCATTCCCTTTTACTTTTACTGTGTCACCCGCTTTTTTAAGAACGGATGTTTCTTTGCCGACTTCTGTTACCCATGCCGGTTCGATGAGTTTTATTTCTTCAACCGCATTAAACTCATCTTTTGTTAATTGTCTCATATCGTCCTCATTTATTTAATGAAAATTTAGAGCGGTTTAAGAAATACCGCTCTTTATAAATTAGTTTACACCGGTTGATCTTGTTAAAGCTGCCGGATTCAATAAGAAATAATCAAGACCAAGAAGCGCACGAACATATACATCACCGGCTGCATATACATCTGTATGGAATTTATTAGCAAGAATATCAAGCTGGTTCCAATAAAGGATCATTAACTGCGACCAAATGCCGAAGAAAAGTTCTCCCGCTGCGACTTGGCTAGATACCGTGCTGTAATCATATCCTATCATATCGTTTTTATCACTTACCAAGAACAAACCGGAGCCGGCATCAATTTTCTTTTTCTGCAAAGATGTTTTAACCGCACCACAGCTCAACCATTTAGGCGTTCCCAATTCATCGGCATTACCCGTATAAATCTGTCCAATAAGATCGAGAGCTTTATCTCTATCGAAGTTTGTACCAACGACACCACCTATGCCGGTCCAATTTGCCACGCCTCTAGGCTCCGGTGTTGAGCCCGAACCATAAAGCGCATAATAATCAACACCACGAGCGCATCGTCTGGCCAATCTTCTTTCTACATATGCTTCAACTGCTATGGAAGCTTGCATCAAAAATTCATATGAATATCTTGCTAGCGCGCCGCCTTTATGAGGAGTAGCGGTCTCACGTCCGAATGTGATGCTGGATTTTGAAGGTCCCGCTGTTTCTGCATGGAATGTGAATGAATAATCATCAAGTTCACGATTGAGAGGTATATCACCCGTTAAACCCATGAGTATTTCCGGATTAAGATTTTTCAATGCCATAGAATTAACCAATACCTCTATAAATGATTGAGCTATGTATTGATCTTTTATGAGATACCCGCCGGATGGATCTGAACCTACGATGAGATCCCTTTCTTTCGCGGAGAGTTTATTTAAATTAATTACACGTCTACGCTGCTGAATATCATCCGGTATAAAAATACCTTCGGCGTTTTTGCCGATTTTTTCTTCCAAAGCCCGGCTTGCGCTGATCATAAAATCGACTTTCTTACGATCTTCTTTCGAAATTTTATCCGGGAATACCTGATGTAATATCAGCAACCGCATTGAATAATCGTTCATTTCGGAATCCGACAAGCCCAAATTTGTCTCCGGTGTTCTTACGGCGGTGGGATCTTTGAATTTACCCATTACAAATGCGCTAAATTCTCCGACGGTCTTTTGGGGATCGTCTACATATTTCCCAGCTTCTTCGCGAAGATTCAGCCCCGGGAGATTAGCTTGATAATCTTCGGCTATTTTGTAAATGCTTCTGATACGGAGAGTTTCAGCGGTTCGGGCTTCTACGGTAGCTTCGTTTTTAGCTTTCTCCAAAGCCGCATCCTGCTCTTCCTTTAACTTTCTTTTTTCCTCGTCTGTCATATTAGAATTACTCCTATCTTTATTGTTAATTATTATTTGAATTTTTCTATTCTTATTTTTTTTATTAAAATCTTCAATCGACTTTTGAGGATTGTCTAAACTCAACTCAAACTGATCCAACTCTTCACCATTATCCAAAGATCTCCCTACTCCAACGGTAGGGTCAGCCGGGTCCGGCTCAATTGCAATATGTATAGGTTCCCAATCGGTTACTCTGTAAATTCTATTTTCATCAGTTTCTTTTTCCAATACTATTTCATGCACAATGTATCTCACGGATACATTTCTTCTAATGCCGTCTACTATATCTCTGAATATTGTTTCTGCCCGATCATTATTTTTTGAAAATCTTATCCGACACCGCAATTTTCTTTCTTTCGTATCTATCCACGCATCTTCAACTACGCCGATTTGATCTCCCCAATGTTCGTCTCTAACTGCGGCACCGTCTTTGAATCTTTCCAGCCTTACCGAATTTCTTTTGTGATCCAATATTTCCACGCCGAACCACGTTGCATATTCGTACTCACTCGTTACCGATATTTCAACCGTTCTCTTTTCTTCATCGATAGTCGATCGATCAAATAAAAGAGTGCGGAAATATTCTTTATTACGAGTTTTATTTTTTATTTCTTCCAATTCAAATTTTTTCATTGTTAGCCTGCTTTAATTATTGTTAGATTTTTATCCTTCTTGTCATCATCATCAATTGCATCGGCTTCTTTATCTATTGAATCGGTATCGTTTTTCGGTTTTTTATTTTTAGAATCAGCGGAGTCATCCCCAACCGGTTTTACCCAATATTTATTCTTCAACTCAACCGCTTTCTTCTGTTCTTTAAGATTCTCTTCGTAATCGTTCCCGCGTTCGGCTGCTTTCTTAATGTCCGTACTCCATCCTCTTTCAACTTCCATGGTATCCGCCTCGGCTTGTTTACCGGGATCTACCCAAGGTTTCTTCGGCCCCATCCATTCATGCTCGCCGTATTTTTCTATCAAAGCATACTGCAATGGTTCAAGCTGACCGTAAAGCAGCGCATATTTAAGCCATCTTTTATATACACGTACAAGGAATGAATCTTTGAACAAAGTCTGATTGAAATTTATAACCGCACCTTCGTCAATTTCACCGCCGCGCAATGAAGAATAGCTCACGCTCTCAAGATCGCCGGCGGAAAGATTATAGCTATAACCGAACCAGCCGGTTATTTTGCGAAGCATGGATTTTAAAAAAGGTGTATGTTGCTCACTAGGGAATTTCGGATCGGATAATTGATATTCCCAACCATAAGGGAGAGATTCTATCATTGCATCTTCAAAATCCATATATTTCTTTCCCTTACCGTCATCTGTTCCTTCGCCGCTTCCTTCTAATTCCGTACCTGCGTCGTCATCATTTTCATCCTCACTTAAATCCGGTCCTTCAAGATGTTTCCTATATAAGAATCCCATTTTCTTTGATGTAGCCCGTGCATTACGCAAAACAGATTTATCCCAATCATCAACCTCAAAAACGGTTTTAATTATACCGGATAGTTTTGTCATCCCTCGCGCTTGACGCGGGTGTTCCGGATCGAAATCGTAAATAATTTCGCTTGCATCTATTCTCTGCCGCTCGGCAAAATTCGTATTACCGTAAATCTCGTTGTACAAAGATTTTTTTCTTACATAAATCCCGGTTATCTCTTTCCATTCGTTAAATTCAACTCCCATTATTACAACACGGTTTTCGCTGAGCTCCTCATTGTAAGTTTCGTCAATATCGTCCGGGTCTAATAATTGGAGTGAAAATCCGAAGGGATTTTTTTCTTTCGGCAGTCCTTGAACCATGCGAACCAAGAATTCACCGTCTCTGAACAATTGCAAGAAAACGAGCCACTGCACGCGCACGAATGAAAATCTTTTTGTCATAGTGCAATAATCTTCCCGGCACCAAACGGAAAATTTGTTTTCAATAATTGTGTTTGCGAGATCGTCCAAATTCCCGTCCGGGTATTTGGATCTTACTTGAAGTCTGAATCCATCGCCGCCGATTGTATGAACCAGCGTTCTTGTACGGATTGCACCGCCGTAAGGATTATTCCGGAAAATGGAGCGTGCATTTTTTCTGGCATTTATAATGCTCGATCGGATATCGGGATTTATTTTGTAATCATCGTTAAGCCCTAAGCTAAAGCGATCCAATACAGCGGCATCGAACATATTTCTTAAACGTTTTATACCGACTTTGCGTTTTTCAGCAGCAGCCTTTTCTACCGCCGGCTTTACATATTTTTTATCTATGTAATTTTTTATTGGATTCATAGCTTGCTTAAATTTTCGTTTGCCTATTCCGGTTTAGTAAAAAATAATCTGAAACTTTCTACAACTGCATCGGGACTGTTATTAGTTGCCCCGTCAAGCAGTACACAGTAGTACGGATATTTTCCGGTTAAGTATACCGTTCCCTTTTGATATGAATGGGTCGAATCCGCAATACCGGTGATAGCTTTTACAGACCAAGTAGTGTCGCCGAATGCATAATAACCGAAAATAGAAACGTCGATATCGGCGTAGGCAGTATCGCTGGACATTAGAACTTCATAATCCACACGTATTGAATCCAGCCCGTCGTATTCCGGAATCTGGAAACCGAAGCTCCAAATATTAGTGGTAGCGGAGACAGAGACATCATTATCCAATTCCATTAATGTTGAGCCGCCGAATTTTGAGACGTCCACCGTTACGGTTTGTGTCTGCGCGAACATTTGTCCGCCGATTAACAGCATCATGAGAAATGCGATTAAAAAGTATTTCGAAAAAAAGTTTTTTGTAGACATGTTATTACTCCCTTTTTATGTTTATCTTAATCTTGCTCTAAAAATTTTTCTTCCGCCGGTTTTAATTCCTTTTTCTTGCTTCATATTCATCTCGGCATTTTTTAAAAGTTTGAGAAGTTCGGACCGGTTTGCATACGTATATGAATCCCCGAGAACGGATATTTGTTCTACTTCGCGACTTGCAAGTGTTTGGTATGCGGTTTTATAAGTTTCGTAAACTATTTCCCAATAGCTGCGCGGATCGGCATCCGCATCTAGGTTAGGCAATACCGGGATTATTCCGGATTCGATTGTGTATGTTTCATCATCTTTTGAAACCACTGCGGCATAATTATATTGTCCGTGCGGAAGGTCGGCTGTTTCGGAAGCGGCCATTAAAGGAACGTGATCATCCCCCGATGCCGAGCTTTCTACTTCAACTGCGGCTGTTGTTCCTTTGCGTAAAAAAATTGATAAGCTCCATCCTTCTGAGGCGGGATAATCGGCAAGAGTCTCCGTGGAAGTCCAAGTGTCACCGGCATATAGTTTTAATTTTGGAAAGTTGAGCATCGGCGCCTTTGCTGTGAAATTTCAAAGGCTAAGGTGAGTAATTATTTAAAAAAAGTTTAGTTACGTTTTTGTCACTTCGACAATTATTTTTATGCGATTATAAGCTGCAAATCAACGTTTTGCTAAATCATAGTGACAAATTTTTCACTGTTTGATTTATATGTTAAATTTTGCACTTTCTTAACTCTTTATGAAAGTTATTAATACTTTCAATTACGTCTTCTGCTTTAAATCCAAGTAAAGATATCGCATGAAATGCTCTATTCAATTGTTTAGATGCTTTTGCAAGTTTATAACGCTGAACAATTATATTTTCATTTTTCTTTATAGGATTATTCAAGTACCGCAATATAATTTGTCTATCAATTGCACAAAACAGCATTTTTATTCCTCCTCCTTTTTGAGACAGCTTTTGCGGTTTTCAATACCTCGAATGATATCCATATATATATGGATCCCAATACCACTTGAAAATATTAAAAACCCAATTACATCTTCCTTGAAGTTGGCGCGACCCTTAAGTAAATCTATAATCCACAGAAAACATGCAATAGGCAAAAACAGTCCCAATATTATTGGTATTTTTATTATATCAAAAATTAAAAATATTATAAGTAACGGCGACGAAATTAAAAAAAGCAAAAACTTTCTTATTTTTGTGACATTATTCATTTTTCTTTCTCTCAATAATTTTTATAAACTATTTTGTGAATATTTTCAACGGAAGCAATATACTTTTCCGCGAGTTCTAGTTCAATAGCTTCAACTTTCTTATTAGCTTTTTTCATTCTCTCAAAATCTTCCCGGATGCATAAATTACGGTATCTCGTTTCGTGCAAGATGCCGAGTTCTTTTGCCAACCGCGCTATTTCGTGAATTAGTTTGATTTCCGACATTATGGTTCTCTCAATCCCCTTCTCTCAAGCGTTCGTTTAAGACTTGCTTGCATCCTTCCGATAGATAAAAATCTCTAAGGTTCTCCATGCACCACAAAACATATTTCGGGTCTGTTAGGATTACCATTTCAACGGTCATTCCTTGATCACGGTATTTTTTGAACGGCCATGCTTCACCAAGCTGCCAAGTTTTGTCTTTCATGTTACAGTTCTCAGCTTTCAGTTGTCAGCATTCAACTATCAGCATTCAGCTGTCGGCACTCCTCAAATTATTTTATAAAATTTCTACTCAACATAACTGCACTTGAGCCCGACACTTTGTGCGGGCTAAGCGTTTGTTATGCTTCGCTTTTATTCAGAATTAGTTTCCTCTTCGCACTGGTATTTTTCTTCTTACCATTTTTATTTTTTTCTTGGGCTTTAACGGTTCATCAAGTTTTACTTCACCTTTCCGGTTATCTAAATTTGCTTTGAGCCGTTTCCAGTTGACGATCATACTTTTCATCAAGACAAAGTTTCCTATCCACTGGTCGAATGCTTCGTTAGCTTTGTGCTTATCCTTCTTTTCATAGATTGTAATTTTTATTGTACCATAATGTTTAGTAATTGCCACAACGTTTGTAAGCTCTTCGAAATATTCGGCATCGCAGAGCACACCGGGGAAGTGAATGTATTTCGATCCGGCTTCCGTTATTTTTAATCTATATAAAAGTTCAGATGCCGCTTTCTGCACACCCATTCTCAATTGCCAAGCGCGCCCGGTTTCTACCAAAGATAATTTTTTGGGTACAAGCTCGGCGTTTATATTGTTGGAACCTTTCGTCGCTATGAATCCTTGCCGCCATCTTCCGCCGGTATACCGGCATACGGTAGATTGCAGCCAGCCGGAATCTACTCCCTTTCTCGATATCCGCAGTTCAACCCCGTCTCTTCTTATCCAGCGGTATCTATCCCAAAACTCATCAAGTTTTTTCCAAACATTTTTTTCTACCGGGTTGCCGGCAATCTGTTCGCGGAAGAGTATCCAGCATTCTTCATCGGCTCCCCATCCCATTACTTTCAGATCCAGCCGCGAAGGTTTATCTTCGCTCCCTTGCTGAACGTCTACCCATGCAGTAAGAAGCAAAACTTCTTCGGGAATAATTATTCTATCTTCGCGTAAATCTTTTTCGGTTATGCATTTTTCCCGTTCGGCGCGTTTGATTAATTCCAGCGGATCGGATGCATCTCCCTTGTTGCGTTCGTATGGAAGTCCGAGCACATTATTGTAGAATGATTCCATCATCGCTTCGCCCCCTTCATCGGCTTCTACATATTCACGCGCAACCATTTCCAATTTTGAAAGCGTAGATGAAAGCTGATTGATATGAAACGAACGGTGATATTTATTCTCCGGCGCTTCGTGAATCCAGAATCCATCTTGCAGAAGTTTTATCCGCTGCTCTTCGTTGAACAGTGCGCCGCATCCTTCGGTTGGACATGCAATCATTGCCGTATGCGGATAGTGTTCCGTTATTTTGCCGAATGCATCTTTGTCGGTTTCCCATGTTACAAGTTCCATGCTGTCGAAACAAATATCCTCGTTGCAGTGAGGACATTTAACGTAAAACTTTCCACGCGAACCGTTCTCATATTTTTTTTCGATTCTACTTGTACCTTTAATGGTAGGTGTTGATGTGGAGATATTAAGAAAATTATATTTATATGCGGCGGTACGTTTTTCGAAATTCGAAGCCGGGTCACCTTCGGTCTGTATTGTCATTTCAATTGCATCTTCATCATCCATCATTGTTACCTGCGCAGATTTTGCCCGTGCCGCTCCTTTTGCAGTAACACTCAATATTAATGTATGACCGCCGAAATATAATTTTACCAAAGTGCTGGATGCTTCTATGTTCCCCTTCTTTTTAGATTTTACTTTCCGTTTTAAGACGGGCGTATTTTCTATAAATAGTTCCAATTTAAACCGCGAAAACAATATCGCTTCCCGTTCGGAAGGATGACCGATTAAAATATTACAAGTGCGTACATCAACAAGATATCCCCAAATAATTAAGTACATTAATGTTTTTGCGGTTTGCGCAGATCCCATGATTGTAATTTTGTGGCATTCCGGGTCGAGTATAGCATCCAGAATTTCTTTTATGTGAGGAGAGTTTTTAATTCTGAAAGGTCCCGGGTAAGGCGATGAACGGTCTAGTTCAACATTTTCTTCCCCCCATTCCCATATTTTTTGGTTACTCGGCGGTTTGAAAACGGTAAGGCACTGCCCGATTATCCAGAGCAGATTTTTCCGTAGATAGTACCGCTCTAGTTCATTCATCTTCGCTATTTCTGCGCGTATGTCCATTTAATTCATACTCATAATCTTAATCATGTTCTCTATTTGTTCTATCTATTAACCGGCAGAATTTTATTTTATCCCCAACTTTCTTTGCAAAGGCCAATACTTATCTCCATATTTTTTAAGCAGTTTCATATCAAATTCGATGCCTTTCAGTTTCCATTCGGCTTTTTTTAACCTAAGATGTTTATTTACAATAAAATTAAAGGCCATATTCATATATAGTCTTTCATCCCTACTATCTATTTCAGCGTCAATATATTTTTCAATAACTTTAAATAGCAATCTATCAACATCACCCATACCGTAATATTCATATTGATCCATCAACTTTCCCCATAATTCAATATCTGTATTTCGGGCGGCTATCCTCGATGCTTTTTTTAATTCATCTTTTGATGCTTGTGCATATGTTTCTTTAACAAGACCAGATAATACAAAAATTAATATAAACCCGAGCAGCACCATGATATTTCCAAATTTCTTTTTCATTTCTATTCCTTTGCGTTATTAAAAAATGTTTGTTTAATCGGTCGTTATATCTCTCCTTCAATCAATTTTTCTTCATCTATTAATAACTTCTCCACGTTAAGCTTGTGAACATTGCTTTTCATCTCATCGATAGAGGCATCAATTGTTTTTTCAAGTCCGGCGCCGGATTTACCGGCTGTATCTCTTTTAAGTTCATGCCGGCAAGATTCCATATAATGATTTATAATTTTGAATACATTGCTTATGGCTATCAGCGTCATTTTTCTATCTACAAGCTGCTGCAGTTCTTTTTTCAGTTTTATATCTTCGAGTTTATCTTTCTTAATTTCCTTCTGCAATTCGATATCGACTAATTTCTCCTCACCGGCCGCTTTTATTTTTTTGTTTTCACGTTCAAGAAATTGCAGCCGCCATTTTACGCATTTCAGAAAATCATATTCTCCTTTCTTCAAGCGCGGCATGTTCGGGTAAGTTTTATCTTTATCCGCCCAATTTTGTATTGTGCGAACGTCCATACCGAAGAATTCGGATAGGAAATGTACATCCACTATGTTGATCTGTTCACTCATTGGAATTTCGGTACGTTTAAGTAATCCATATCGGTTTCTTCTCTATAAAACAAGTAATCCGTTACGAATTTTCGCAGATCCTCTTTTATATAAAACTCTTTATCGAATTCACTTAATTTATTGACAACATCGTGAGCAAATATTACCCAATTTATTTTTTTATCGATAACACAATAATTTAATTTGCCTACTCTGTATTCGTCTACAAATTCATGTGTCAAATCAATCAGCTTTAATGTTTCATCTGTATCAATTACCGGCTCAAGAGATACCCATGTTCTGATACCCATTTCGTGTAAATATTTTAATGATACTATTCTACCCGTAGGACTTGCCGCATATGGCTCCCATCTTTTAGACATTTGCTCATCAATGAATGTTAATGTAACTCCAACCTTTATTGAATCACCGAATTTTTTGAATATATCCGCATCGCGCATTACCCGGCTGCCGCCTTTGGTTAGAATTGCAACGGGTATTTTATAATTGTGCAAAATTATAAGCGCTTCTCTTGTTAGTTTTAAATCCGTATCTCTACCATTATAAGGATCAGTGCCGAAGCTCATTAATACTTGTTTATCTGTACCGGCGAATTTCTTTGCGGATGTCATCAAACGTTTAAGTGCATCTTTTTTCGGTTCTACATGTGTATGAACATATTTATGTGCGAATCTCTCCTTCATTTTCTTGATACAGCAATATTCACAGCCGTGGTCACATCCTTTGTACAGACTTACCGCTAATGGAGAGTATTCCCGCGCTCTTCCTTTTGGTTCGTAGATCATGTTTCACTCATAATTTATTGCTAAATAATGTTTCCGATCGTAGGAAATAATTTTAATTTTCCGCACTCCGTAGATTGCCAACCATTGTTTGAATTTTTCCAATCCATTCTGATTAAAGATGGGTTGTTCGAACGGAATACCGTAAGCATCCAAATCAATTACATCAAAGGCTTTTAAATCAAGTAATCTTAAAAACTTTATGTTATCACCAATAAGGTAAATACCATTTTTATCTTTTTTATATTATCATAAACGAAACGAAATACCCTTAATATTGCTTAAAAATTAGATGTTTCCTTGGCGGCAGCGGCGACTCGAACTGTTTTCTATATGGAAGGACCCGCTACTTTGTAACATAATAAGCCAGTCTTTGATAATAATAGTTCGTACAATTCTCAATTAATGATTGCTCCAAATGTTTGTGTGCAACTTCACTCGTTAATATCTGCTGTGGATCTGGACCGAACAGAAATTTAACCGGTCCTCGTTTCTTACCTTCACGTTTGAATACACCCAACCCATATTTCATCTCGGCTATGAATGTACCCGGATAAACTTTCCTTTTGCCTATCTGTTCCGTTGCTCTTACACCCTTCTTGCTTTGCGAAGCCTTAAAGAGATGCAACCCAAACTTCTTATTACCAAACGCTAAGGTTACATATCTCCGCGATCTATTCGCTTTTATGATCTTTATATAATCCCTCAGATCCTTTGCCTTTGTTGGGTATTTCTTCCGGACGAACTTAATCAGATCCGCTCTCGCAGACCTTGCAGCCATATTCAGCGCCGATATCTCTGCATTGGTAATCGCATGATCAATACGCTTGAATACAGTTGTTATTTCACTATCACTTGCCATCATATTTCCCTTAAAAGTTGCAGAATCTCTCCAACAAGTCTTTTCATTTCGATATCACTAAGTTTATGCGAAGTAGTCAGTGTAGTCACTTTGTAGTCAGATAAAACTTTTCATGTGACTACATGAAAACTTGCATTTACAAACTACATTCTCAATAAATCTATACTTATAACCATATGTAGTCAGTGTAGTCACTATATTTATAATTTTACCAACGATAATCTTATAACTAGTCATGTTTTTAATATTCTCCTCTAAGATACCCCTACTACACTGACTACGTGACTACAAATCATCTTATTTCCTTTTATCATAATCCTTTACAGTGTAGTCAATTGAACAAAAGATTTATTTTTATATGACTACAACCGACTACATCGTTAAAATAAAATATCATTTTGGCTTTTTCTTTCGCCATCTATTTCAAATGCTTCCTTTTCAATTGATGTAATACGTTTAATAGCATACACCCGCCTCGGATTCGGATATTCTTCTATCCTTTTCATAATCCGAATAAATTTTAACTGCTTTAACGCATTGTTTAACCTTTTCAATGAAGTATCATTCACATTCATCTTTTTGTATTCTTCCTTCGAAGCAAGATCGTGTATAATATCACTTGGTGTTAGAAACCGAATATTCGAATCCCCGCTTTCAATTTCTTGCTTTGTGGCCGGCAAATAATTCTTCATTATCAATTCCTCTTCCATAGGAATACGCCGGAATGCTTCATTAAATTTTTCTAACTTCTGTATTTCCTCGAGATCGAAATACGTTCTAAACCCTTGCCGGTACATTTCAACAGCTTGTGCATAAAGCGGTCCAACATCATAATCATCACTCAGATCTATCATCTCCACCGCGAAAGGCAGCCAGCGCCGGTTTCCGGTTTGATCTGTTAAAAATTCTTCATCATTTATAGCTCCGCAAAAAGAAGCCTTTCGATATAAATGTATAGGCGCACGCCCGTATGCACGCCTCAAAGTAATATACCGGATCGACATTGTAGTCTTTATAGTCTCAATATCCGTCCGTGTAAGCGTTGCCATTTCATCCATCAAAATAAGCAGCTTGGTCCCGAGCATTTCCAAATGATCTTTATCATGAGGTCTATAATTACCGGTGAATGTATAATGCAGCCTTAATTCTTCCGGAACAAGCGAAACCAAGAAACGTGTTTTTCCTATACCCTGAGATCCGCAGAGTACAAGGCAATTTTCATTATAAGCCTTTTCATCAATAATAGACGCTACCATTCCTACAAACCATTTAGTAAAACTCTTAATAAAATGTTTGCGGATATCCTCACCCTTCAACAAAACACGCTGCAGAAGATCTCTAAAGCGGTCCTCTCCATCCCACGGCGGAAGTTTGAACAAATATTGCTTGATGGGATCGTAATCTTCCGAGATCTGCTCACTCCCTATAAGCGATCGGAAATCATCCTTTGTTACTTCTATACCGGCGTCTATTTTTACATCCATTATCATATTATCAAAAGCCCTTTCATCAAAAAATACAAATGCCCGTGGCGGCTCGTTTTTTTTTTGCTTTAATCTATATTCCGGTTTAGCCGCGAACAAATTATATCGGAAGTCATACCGCTGTTGTAAATATTCCATTACATTGATAAGCGCATTGCGCTTACTCCGCTTTTCAAATTTGTCTTTCTTTAATCTCTTTTCGGGTAACTCTGAGATTTTTTTTTTATCCGTATCGCTCATTTAAACAAATTATAATTATGAATATTACTTGAATCGTAATTAGTCCATAAAATTTCTCTTGAAATTGTCTTCGCCAAATTCGTTTTTTTCGGCGGTCCAATAGATTTATAAAAATCTCCATACAATTCATTCATCGTTTTACAATCATATCCCGATATAGCAGTTTTCCCTTTTATTTTATGTAATAATTCCGCCAATTCAATATGATCATTTTCCGTATATTCATGTTTATAATCACCAATACCCTTCGTAGTTCTAGACTCGTATAAATAAGGCGGATCTACATAAAATATTGTATCACTTGAATCATATTTTTCAATGATCTCGAGAACGGGCCGGTTCTCTATTTGTGCATCCATTAATCTTAATGCTACATTTTTTAATCCTTGGATTGATGTTATATATTTTGATACCTCTGCCGAAATAGAATTTCTTGTTTCATTTAATCCTATTCTCCATGCATTTATTCTTGTCTGAGAACCCAATCCACCATAACTTTGTTTTACTCTTACAAAATATCTTCTAGCTCTTTCAATTTTATTTTTTACCGGTTTACATGCTTTTATGAATTCCGATCGCGAATATGGAGTTAAACTCAACTTATCAACTAATTCAACCGTATGATCACGCAGAACCTCAAAAAAATTGGTCACATCCCCATCAATATCATTTATGGTCTCAAACTGATTCGATAACTTCGGTTTGTTAAGAAACACAACCGCAGACCCACAATGCGTTTCCACATAATGTTTGCCCGGATAAAGTTTTGAAATTATAAAATCCAAGTAAAGTGATTTCCCTCCGAAATAATTAAATGCCATCAACTTTTTTTTGGTAATCATACCGTAACTTTTTGAGTTGCCAAATTAAAATGAAATGATTTAGCCCAATAAATAGCCCAACGCCACATTACTTTTTTAGGATTTTGATAGCTTGCAATGCAAGCACTGGTCTTACTACTTTCTCCATTACAATGCACCCAATGGAATCCAATAAAAAGACCCTTATAATCAATTAAAGTAAAAACTCTTAATTTCATTTTCGCTCCTATTTCCATTATTCATTGGGCACTTGCCCTTAGCTTTACCCCACAATTTTATCGATTAATCCATATTTCAAACATTCTTCCGCATTCAACCAAATATCACGTTTAAGAATATTGTTCAATTCTTTCATCGGCAATTTTGTATATTGCCTATAAATATTTTTTATAAGCTTCATCACTTTATCCAAATTCTGCATTTCATCTTTGAATTCCTCATATTTCCCCCAAAATCCGCTTGAAACTTGATGAATAAGCATAAATGAATGAGAAGTAATTAATCTTTTCGATCCTACAATTGAAAGAAATGTAGCCGCACTTGCACATCCACCCTCGACAATAGTTATTATTTCAATTGTCGACTTCAATTTTAGAATTTGGTCCATCCCCGCTATCCCATCAAACATAAACCCACCGTAACTGTTTATATGTAAGAATATCGGTGATGGTTGAGAAGAATTTCTACATATATGTTCACCCAATAATTTATCGCAAACTTCCCGTAAACTTTTATTTAATTCCAAAATTGTTTTCTTATTTATGCTACCATAAAAGTAAATATTATTATTCACCACTTTTATTTCATCCGAGCCATCTTTAGAAATATCTTCATCTCCAGCATTCGCAAAATCAATAGCCTTATTCATTTGTCCTCCTTTTATTTTTTTTCTCAGCATAACTATGCTTTATAAAACATCTATATTAATATGAAAACAAGTTATTATGAACCACCACAATAGTCCGCCCAAGGCTAATGTAAGCGTATCTATTATTTGGATATATAAGGGCTGAATTTTATTTCTTTTGTATTGCCAATATTCTCTGCCGGCACCCAATAATAAAAGAATTATAATAATCCACCATATTGAGAGATAGGCTAAGAACGTATGAGTTACAATAGCTCCAACAATTATATGGAGTAAATTGTTTTTAACTTCACGCCAGAATTTTATTTCATAGTCCATTGTCCCTTCCTTACTGCCGCTCATCCCGCAAAGCGGGATAGCTTTATGTTATGCTTCGCTTTTATTGCTTCGTGATTTCCTTAATATCCACAATTTCCAGATTATTCATCCACCAATTTTTTGCTTTTGCCCTTTCCAGAATCGCTTTATTCAAATCTTTCGGCTTCCGCCAAAATCTCATTATCATTTCATCGCAGCCCTTATCACCGGATCTGCATCTGCCCATTACCGTTACTTTATATTTCATACCCCGCCCAATAATTCATTTACATCCTTCACACCTTCCGGAAGCTGCTTCACTGTTACCGGTCTATCATAACTATGGAAAATGTCTACAAGTTTTTCAGTAAACCTTTCACCGGCGTCGTCGTTATCCGGAATGATCACGCTTTCAAAATTGAGCAAGACAATGAACTTCCTTTCATCCGGTATATTACCCGCTCCGGGTATGCAGATTGCTCTGTAGCTTAATCCGTTCAACGCAATGCAGTCAAATTCTCCTTCCGTTATAAAAAGCCTTTCCCCTTCAAACATATTGCGCATTACATCTTCATTATAAAAACGTTTAGACGACTGCAGACCCATCCCATCATTGCACAGACCGATATATTTATTCTTATCCGTCTTCGGATTTTCATCTTCATCGAAATACCGCCCGCGTAAATAAATTATCTTATCATTTTTGAGATATGGAATGATTATCCGGTGCTTTGCGAATATCAAATTACCCTTCGAATTGTATAACCCGGATTTTTGCAGCTGCTCAAGTTTGAATTTCTTTTTCAAGTGATTGTTTACTTTGAAATAATCCCATACAAAAAATATTTTTGCCAAAAGAATCTTTTTCGGATTCAGCTTCCTCTGTTCCGCCAGATACTTGAACATCGGTATATCCGTTCCGTATGTTATGCAGTATTGATAAAACTCTTCATAAACTTCTATGTTGGCTCTTAGCCGGGCGATTTTAATGTCTTTAATGATATTGTTCCGCGCTTCCGTATAATTCGTTTTGAATATAGATTTTTCATCTTTAGTTAAACTTTCCCAAAAATCTTCCGGCGGCCATTGCGTTTTTTTCAATGGCTGCTGTCTGCCGATCGCCGGTCGCTGATCGCTAATCTCCCCATCGATCGCTATACCCGCCAAGCTGCATAATTCAACCAATGCGGTTTTGAAATCCACCCGGCAAGCGCGCATATAAAAATCTATTACATCCCCGCCGTAGCCTCTGCTCCAATCATAAAACGAATTTGTTTTAGGATATAATCTCAAAGACGGAGATTCATCCGCATGATCCCATGATTTTACGAACAGATTTTCCGGCTTCATCCATACCCGGGATGCCAGATCTACAATCTTTATTCTATTTTTTACCTCTTCGGCGTAATCCATATTTTCAGTCGGATTTAAGACTTAATAAAAGTGTATCGTTTTCAAAATGAATTTCTTCTACATATACGGCTATTCCACGCAATACTGGTTTCCCATCATTGCCTAAAACTATTTTACCAAATTGATCTAATTCATAAAATCTTACCTCTGCGAACATCCTTTCATCACGTTGCCAAGAATTAACAATTTTGAAATCAATTATTGCAAATGGTTTCCAATCCAGATAAACATCTGCTTTGTAATTCATATTTATCTCCTAAAATTAGGTTGCTATTACGGTTTGTTTAAATGTCTGGATCTCTTTTACAATCCGCTTTACTTCATCCCCGCTGCGTGAAAAGTGCTGTATTGCCGCGCCGTTATTTATTAATAACCGGCTCAAAACTTTCGGCGCATAAATCTTCATTACAACAAAAAAAGCCTTGTAACATTCATCCGGACTGAAATTTTCACCGTATTCATTTATATCGAATATCCCGAGGTCTTGCAGCACTGCATCTTTTATCTTCAAGAAATATTTTTTATCGAGATATTTCCCGTTATTCGCAATGCAGACATATTTTCGCAAATCATTCATTCGAATAGTTTATCTTTTTTCTTTTGCCCAAATTCTTTTACTTTTAATTTTATCCTATCGATCATTATATCCCTTGTAGGCAAAACACGCCCGCCGCTTAAAATTTTTATTGAGACTTCATCCACTTGATTCCTCTGTAACCTTTCCAGCATATCTATATCATAACCGGTAATTGCTGCAAGCTTAACCCATGAATAACTTTTCAGTAATCTCGAAACAATGTTTTTCATTTTTTTACTTTTAATTTGGCGGATTCAATCCCGACTTTTGCCATTGAGATTATCGTACTCACCGTTTTATTAATTGCCGAAGCCTGAGGAATATATTTAGCGTCTGCTTTCACTTTAGTAATATTGTCTAAAAGAGTATCGGTAATATTTTTCAGATCGTTTTCTGAAAAAAATGTAATATCGTTTTGTTTTGGATGGATCAATTCTGTTGAAACCGGTAAGAATTCTTTTAATACTTTATCCATCTTTTCAGTTTCAAAGTCATACCATTCTCTATCAGTTACAATCGTTGTAGTTCTATTTTTTATTCTAAAGTCATTTATAAATAAATGATTGGCGTTATACATAAATGTCTTACCTTTCATTTTGCTAAGTTTTGATTCAAGTATTTGCGGTTGCATATTTTATCTCCCGGTTTAATCTTAATCTTGCTCTTTGTAAATCAAGCAATGTTTTATTCTTTTTAATTTTCTTACGAAGCGATTTATCTTTTAATGAGAGAGTAGCAGCTATATAATTATCATTCTCCAAATCTTTAAATTCATGTCTCATTTTTCTATGTGACAACCCGGATTTAATAGGATTATAATTTCGACGAGCATTTTGAGCCATTGTAATCAGCATTAAATTTCCAAGTCTGCAATCGAACGAATTTCCGTTCTTAAAAGCTATTACATGACCTTTAGGCACTTTACCATATTTATTTTTCCATAAATATTGATGAAGCGGAATCCATTTACCTTCGCTTAAACGTATCCACTTATATTTTCTTTTATTGCAGTCCTTGTGATCGGTTCTAATTGTGATCGCATCATCGACCAATGTATTGGCTGGTTTATGACCTTTCTTAAATTCAGTCGCAGGACTAAAATGTGTCCCCTTCTTTCCTTTGTTCCACGAGATACATCCCTTCTTAAATCTTTGAGCAACTGCGTGTGGATGCCGCGAATATTTTTTGCCTAATGCTTTTATGAATTCTTGTGACTTATGCAAACCTAAAGAATACGCTTTTTGGTAAGTATGACTAATAGATATCCCAAACCTCTTGGCAATTTTACTCGTCAAAGTATTCGGATATAATTTTATCAATTTTTCAATATCCTTTTTCGACCAGCATTGTCTTTTCATATTATATTCTATTCCCATTACTCCACCACTTCCAAAACCGCATCTATGCTAAGCTGCCAAAGCTCTTTCAATTTCTCCATTGCTTTCAGATAGTGCATTTTAGTAGCTTTGTCTTTTTCTTTGGTCCACCAGAAAGGTTCCATCGGTCCTTTTTCAATAATCAAATAATCTTTGTGAGTTCTATCGAATATTACCGCATCCATTATTTTTATCACATCCCTACAAATATCAAATTATTTTTTCTTACGGTGTAAGTATTACTGCCGTAAATAACCGCACATAAAAGATCGCTTACATTCCAATAAGCTAATTCTACAATGGAGCCCGCCGGTATTACCGTTATAGGATATTCACGGAATGCTTCCCTCTTTTCATTATTGATTATTCTGTAACTCATTTCACTCTCCGAAATATTTTTCTTATAAAACCCCGACGGCTACCACCAAACCGCCGGGATATTTCCCAACCCGATACATAGGAGGGGCAATTATGCACCGGTTAATTTTTATGAGCTAATTCCAAAATTCTTTTATCCCGTTCTTCTATAAGTTGATTTATCTGTTCCCGCTGATCTGCAATAAGCTTTTGAGAAGTCCGGGCTTCCTCTTCTGCCAATTCCTTTTCATATTTCAACTTGTTGAATGCAATTTTTAATTTCCGGATCTCCTCTTCCATCTCCCAAATCTTTTCCGCATTGCTCATTATCTCACCCTATTTCTGTTTTGGAATTTGTGAACCAGCCAAGGACTTAATATTCCGAATACCGCCGCTATCAATCCGGCTATTTCATACCACTCAAGCCGCATTTTTCATCCCTCAATAATTCTTTAACGTATTCGTTTGCCTTTCTAGCCATTGTGTAAATAACACCGTACAAAATCACCATAATCACCAAGCCGCCTATCAACTTGCCCTCTTCACATTACTTTCCAGATAATTCATTAGATTGCTTCTTAAATAATAGACCTTACCGAATTCATCGTAGTATTGTTTTATCCTTTCCATCTTTACTAGATACCTCAGCTTGCTTTCACCTACTTTCAAAAATTTTTTTGCTTCGTTTCTGCTCAAGCGCGGTGAATTTATGCTAAGCAGATCGATCTTCTCTTCTATTCTATTTAAGCATTCATCTATTTCCATAACCGTTTCCTTTTTTAACAACCCGGTAAGCCCATGGGGGGAAGAGCCTACCGGATTGAGAGGGTAAAAGACCCGCTTTGGGTCTTAGGTTTCCAGTGTTAATGTTATTGTTATTGTATTATGTTCCGCACTAGGTACAACACGCGCACGGTAAGTGTATTTGCCGTAGAATTCTAAATACGGATGCCCTTCATAGATACCCGCCGGCTCCCAATCTGCACCGTTCCATATTCCGAACATGTAACAATCCACATCCGTATTAAATCCGTTGTATTTTACCAGTAGAGCCCCTTCCGGAACATTCCCGAAGTTTGCAGTCTCCCCCACGCTTATTGTTCGCGTAATATCAACCGGTGTATTTTCCGACTCGTTTGTGCAAGCCGCAAAAAACAGTATTACAATTGATATTAGAAATAGATGTTTCATTCTACCCTCCTTTAAGGATATTTATATAATGCCGGTAATACCCATTACCGGTTTTATAATTTCTCTTTTATGAAAATTTGTGTTGAATAAATGGTAGGATACGTTTAAATTTAAAAAGCGCATGGAACGAGTTCCAACTTGTTTTAATGTGCTAATGGTCCCGGGCCATGAACCCGGGATCTGTTTATTACATCCGCTTAACCGCCCACATATACCGCGGATTGTTCAACCCTCTCCGTTTACTAATTTTTCTAAATCCGCAATTATTCAATGCAGTACCTATCCTATTTCTTATTGATTGCGTAGGTTCAATGTTTTTATATTTTCTCGAAAGTAATTCGGCAATTTCCGTAGTGGTTAGAAACTCAATATTTCTGCTTATAAATAATTCGTTATACCCGGGCGCATTAAAATTTTTTCTTATCAGATCCTCAAAGATATCGAACGTAAGAATTTTCTTTATCTCATACCGATCTTTTATAAAAGGAATCAGCATCATCCCGAAACTAAATAGAACAAGAAGCCATTCATATATTTTTATTTCGTTGTACATTAAATATTTCTTTATAAATGTTTAAATCGGTTTTTCATAAAATCAAAATGAACCATTCTTATTTGCCAAAGCAATAAACACACCCCGGTTTTTCGCATTGGTTTTTCTTAAAATATTCCCTACATATTTATTTACGTTTTTCAATCCCATATTTAATTGTGCTGATATTTCTTTGTTCTCATTCCCTTTCGATAGTAGCGACGCTATTTTCTTTTCCGTAGGCGTTAGAGGCTGCAGAAGTATCAATTTATCGTTATCATAATTATTCATATGATCCAGAATAAATTTACTTTTCATAAACCGCAAAAATAAACTTACAAATCCAAGGAAACCCAATAACCCTATTGCTATTGTTCCGAATAAAACCAAAAATATTTCTTGTGATACTTCAGACATTGTATACCTTTTGAGAAACCAATTTGATATAAAATTATTGATCCCAAATAAATAATTTTATTCGCTTCAAGCATCCATTTCGGTAATTGTTCGTAATAGGTGAACATTAAATAAAGAGCACTTACCGTAAATACGAATGGAAATAGAAGTATAATTATCCAATAACGGTAGTTTTTGAATAGGTTTCTTTTATCCATCTTGACTAGATAAATTATTATGAATGCAGAAATCGGTAAATAAGCTAAACCCGAAGTAAGAATATTCAATCTATCAAAAGTTTCTATACCGAGTATATGTACTACGGCCCAAACGAAAAAATATAAAATTATACTTAACTGCAATATTTTCTTCCATCGATTATTGGTCATCCATAAAGAAAAAATGTAAAATAAAAATCCGTAAAATTGCAATGACATTATATGGGCTAAGTATGGACTATAAATTTTGAAGTAGTTTAAAACATGGTCTGCAAATTCAAGCAAGATTAATGAAATGATAAATAGAACAAAAATTTTCATATCCTTTGAGCGAATATATTTTTTAAAAAGCAAAGCTGTTATTGGCGATAAAAATACGACCCAATAACCAGCATCCATTAGGAAATTCATAAATACGTCGTATATCATTTCATCCCCTAAAAATTATGGGCAAAACGGCGGACATAAAGTTGGCAATTCCAAAATAACAGAACCATATTCAAGAGTTATAACATTATTTCGTAATTGGATACCAATCCCAAATCCATTTCCTTTATATAACAGTTCAAAAACTTTTTCCGTTTTGAATACATACATAATCGCTGGCATCTTTGTACCTAACAATAATTTTTTGTTTTCGTCTGCAACAATTAATCCCTTTTAGCATTTTGATTAATTGGTTCAAGTGTTTTTTTACAATGTTTTTTTAATAATTCAAAAAATATTTTTTCGGTTTCTTCTTTTACTTTTTGACCGCGCACAATTTTGCTGATTGTGGTTTGATGAATTCTGCCGTTCGATTTATAGGCCAGATAATTTTGTCTTCCCTTTAATTCGAACACTGGAATTCTGTGGTTTGAAATATAAAGGTAATCATCTTTTATTATGGTCATATTTTAGGTTTCTCTTAATTTGACCTTATATCGTATTAAATTTACGATTGAAGTTAATGAATCCATTAACTAATGTCAAGAAAATTTTTATGCCTACATCTATTGGTAATAAAATCAAGGAATTTGGTGAAAAAAAATACGGTTCTATTAAAAATCTCGCAGAGAATTTGGGTATGTCTTTACAGAATCTCTCTCAATATATAAATGATAAATTCAAACCCGGGACAATTCTTCTGAGAAGACTTAAAAAAGCTGGTTGCGATCTCAACTGGTTATATAGCGACGAACAGGAATACTCTCCGGTTGTTAAGGAAAGAGTCGAACAATATGGTACTTCTTTTATCAAAGTTGATATAAATGACCTTCTTGAAAGAATAGACTACCTTCATAAAGATATCAAGCGCGATAATATCCTTTTCGGTAAAATGAAAGATGATAGTTTGATCCAAAAATACAATGAAATAGTTTTTATAATTAATCAGCTTACTTTATTGATGTATGATATGGATTCAGATCTACGTAATGCTATTGTAATGAGCGATAATAGTAAATTAAAATCTAAAACAATCTCCCTATTAAAAGAATTCATGGAGCTACGGCAATTGTATTTTAACAACATCACTTAGGGTAACAACATGAAAAAATTATCTTTAATATTTCTAGTTTTTATCTTTGGTTGTCATGCCGCTTCCGTTGTGAGATTTACTGATCTATATTTTTCTCCAACCAATAAAGTTGATATCTATACTGATCTTAATTCACTTAATAGAAATTATTTTGAAATCGGTTATGTCGAAGCGAAGGGTGGGATTTTTGTTTCTAAAGAATCACTTCTAAAAGATATGATTGAAGAAGCAAAAAAATGCGGTGCCGATGCTTTGATTAAAATTGAATTTTGGGATAGGCAACGTTATGATAATAACTTAGGCAGTTATGAAAAACCCGCCGCTAAAGCAGTAATGATTAAATATAAATAGTGAGTGATAAATGCAAAACAACAAAGTAAAAACCGGTTTATGTACCGCTCTTAATCTTCTCGGTATCTTTTTATTAATAGTATTCGGCAACTCTGCAATTTTAATTTTTGGAAAATCGGCATTAGAATTCGCCACATTCATTATATACCTTTTTATCGGTATCGGCTTAATGCTTTTATTTTTTGCTCTAAGCGATATCGTTTACAATCTCAGATCGATTAGGTATATTCTCAAAAGCAGTACAGACAAAACCGAATCTTAATAATGGCATTCTTAAAGAAGCGCGGTAAATATTTTTATATTTATTACTACGACAAAAGCATTGGGAAACTCCGGGGGTTCAGCTTAAAGCAAACCGATAAATCCATAGCTAAACAAGAATTAAAAACCTTCGAAGCAAATTACAATCTTAAACTTCTCCCCCGCAATTTTACATTTATTCCAAAAACTCTTTTGCTTTCCGCTGCAAAGGATCTCTATCTTAAAGAAAAGAATTACGAATCACCCAACACAGCCGATGCTTATAAATATGCAGTACAAATTTTCATAATCCATTGTAAAGATAACCCGGTAGAATACTATTCCCGTAACGAACATAATTACTTTGTATCTAAGCTTAAAGAGAGAAACTATTCCCAATATTCCATCAATAACTATGTTACGCATCTTTTTATACTTTTCAACTGGCTTATCAAGAAAAAATATATAACAGAAAATCCGTTCATCCGCATCAAAATAATGGGAAAAAATGAGGTTAAACCCATTCCCTTTCCGGATCTGGAAAAAATCTATAACAATTTAACCGAACGGAAGCTGATTAAACATTATAATTTGGTGAAGCTTACCTATCTGTGCGCATTCCGTAAAAGCGAATCGATCGCTTGCCGTAAAGAAGATTTCGATCTAAAGAATAAAATTATCTATGTACGTAATTTAAAAGGCAAGCGTATAGATACAATTCCTATGCTTTCCGATATCGAAGATTTTTTAAAAAGTTTAGATATGACCGGTACCGGTCTGCTTTTCCAATATTCCGGTACACATTCAACCAAATCCTTTTGGCGGACCGTAAACAAAAAACTCGAATTCAATTATACATTTCATCAACTGCGTAAAACCCGGGGAACGTTTCTAGCCAACAAAGGCATCGAACCGTTATTCTTGCAGAAATTCATGAGGCATCGGGATTTTAGAACAACTCAGCAATATTACATAAAGATAGAAATCGATCAAGCGCGAAAACGCATGAACGAAAAAATATTGTTATAGTTTTGTTATAGTTTTTGGAATCAGACTGCACATTACAAAACATTTACTTAATACATCTATTGATCAGCGGCCTTGAAAACACTGCAAAAACCTCATTTCTTTGTCGGAACGGCGGGATTTGAACCCGCGACCCCTTGAACCCCATTCAAGTGCGCTACCGGGCTGCGCTACGTTCCGTACTTACTTATAAACGAGATTGTAGATCTAATAAAAAATTTTTAATATCTGTTAAATCTGTTTTAATAGAACGATTTATAGAAGTATTAAGTTGTGGAGCTTTTACTTGCACTTTTTTAACATTACTAAATTTAGCAGCATCATATTTTTCAGCTAAAATTTTCTTTGCACCTTCAATTGTATATTTCTCTTCTCGAAGTAATTTTTTAATAAAAAGGATTAACTTAATATCTTTATTTGTGTAAATTCTATTGCCAGCTCTATTTTTACCAGGTTTTAAATGCTCAAATTCAGTTTCCCAGTATCTTAAAATATATTGTTCTAGGTTGGTAAGACGACTTACTTCACTAATAGAATAATAGAGTTTCTTTAATCCAAAGTCTTTCATACTGCTCCATTTATATGACTTTAATTAAAATAAATATTTACCTCAAAAATAGCAATATTCAACATCACTTTTGAATCTATTGTTTAAGAAATAGGTGTAACTACTTTATTTATCATGCAATAGGTGAGTTAAACATTTAATATTGATAAGAATCAATTGCTTTCTTCAAAAATCTTTTTCAACAAATAGATACCGCCCAAATAACTGTTTCCTTTAAATCCTGATACAATTCCATCACATGCCGCTGACGTAATCATACTTTTTCTAAAATCCTCACGAGAGGTTAAATTAGAAAGATGGACTTCTATTTTCGTAAGTTGACATATTTCTAATGCATCCCGGATTGCTATGGAGGAATGAGAATATCCTCCTGGATTTATTATCAACCCATCGAATTTTTCAGAACATTCTTGAATTTTATTGATTATTTCTCCTTCTAAATTACTTTGAAAGAATTCAAAAGTATCATCAGGAAATTCATTTATTATTTTTTTTTCGATTTCCTGTAAGGTTAATTCTCCATAGTGATAATTTTCCCTTTGCCCAAGCAAATTCAAATTAGGACCATTAATTACTAGGATTTTCATTTATTCTCATCCAATTCTTCTATGATTTCTCTTAATTTGGGTGTTAAGAAAATTTTATCAATGCCTAATTCATTCAACGCAGCAGCTAAAGTCATTACTTTCCTTTGGAGATTAGACAACTTATTAATAACAATAACCTTGCTTTCTTTTAGTATACAATATCCGCCCTTGAAGTCTCCCCTCTCAAATCTAACCGAGGCTCCCATTTGTGTTGCAAGAGATTTTAGATCTTCTAATAGGGATTCGAATTCTTTCTCTTTAATTTTCATTGCTCTGAACTCTGAAAGGTCTATACAATACTAAAAATATTACAAAGAAATACGCAAATATCTCGGTTAAAGAAAAACTTCCCAGCAGTGTCATTCTTTTTTTAAGCAGTACTAATATTTCATAATTACTGAATGTTAAAGAGAGCAATTTTTGCACAATCTTAAAATCAAATGTTAATAAGAATATTTCAAGTGGTGCTGTTAAATAAATTATCAAGGTACATATTAATAACCACCCTTCATTTTTAAGATTAATTTTTGATGCAATTAGAAAAGAAATAAAAAAAAGAAAGAAGCCGCCATAAGAAACAATATTCAATATTAGAATTCCGATCAAGGAATAAAAAAGAGAAAATAGATTTTGTGATGAATAAATAGATTTTAATGAAAGG